>Ga0180437_10000034_pt1 | contig 291061 bp, 220 predicted proteins | sample SS_ome_4_FD_132410 | JGI IMG/M metagenome (GOLD analysis project Ga0180437, IMG submission 132410) | Hypersaline lake sediment archaeal communities from the Salton Sea, California, USA - SS_3_D_1 metaG | ecosystem: Environmental > Aquatic > Non-marine Saline and Alkaline > Hypersaline >... | reverse complement strand
ATAATAGTTACCCGTGGAATCAGTGTATTGCTCCATCCAGTTGGATGTATCCGCAGGAGCTATCATGACTAACTGGTCAGGGATGCTGTTGCCAAGAGGATCCAGAACGCGACCGCTAAGAGTTACTGCTCCGGCAGGAACCAGGACGAAGTTCAGGGTCATAGTTTCACCGGTTATAACCTGTCCGAAAGTGATGGAAGGTCCAAAATCGCTGCCTTCCGGTGGGAGAACCTTGACATTATATGTGCCTTCCGGGACGGGTAACTTGTATTCACCATTTTCGTCGGTTGTATCAGTTCCTATTGGAGGTTCCGGTATGGTTGGATTAATGATCTGGACCACAGCTCCTTCAATTGGCTCGGCGCTGTTATTTCTCACTGTGCCGGATACGGTTACAGTATCACCCTGTGCAATTGCAGGCAAAACAGTAGTTAACAGCAAAATAATTGAGATTGTCATTATAGTTATGGATTTCATTCTCAGGATCATAACATTTTCTCCCATAAACTGTCAGTAAACAACTGAATCTGTCATACAAAGCTTTGTAGCATAAAAAGAAGCTTCCTGACCGCTCTGGTTTGAAAGCAATGTATTTTACCCGATATCCGGTGACAATGTCAAGGATAAACGTCCTATAAGAGCAAGCTTTGGATGTTTTATAATGAAATACCATATTTATACAACTTTTTGTGCTGTGATTTAATAAGTAAGGCGAGGGTATTGACCGACCTACCTTAAATATGTTAAAATAAGTGAAGATGGTGAATTAACTTAAAGCTTAAAGTTTTAAGCTTAAAAGTAATTTAGGACCTATAATACGGCATCCCATGAGGGGGGCCAGTCAATTTATTACTTATGATTTTCGATTTATGATTTGAAATGTTAGAAGCCTGCTGTTGATAATCTAAGACATTGAAGAACTAGGATACCACGTGGGGTATCCCACTGTGGAAGGAGATATGAAATGCTCAGAACCGTCGAAATCTTTTCGCTTTCTTTGATACTGGCCGGATTTTTAGCCTGCCCGGCTTTCGCCCAGCCCGATCCGGGTGACGATCCCAACGAGTACGCCAACACAGATGTTTTTACCACGCCCGTTATCAGCGAATTTATGGCGAGCAACGGCAGTAGCGAACCGCTGGCCGAAGGCGAGCTTTTAGACGAAGACGGCGAATCTTCCGACTGGATCGAGATTTACAATCCGACTGACGAGGCCGTACACCTTGGCGGCTGGTACCTGACAAATAACGCCGACAACCTCGAACAGTGGCAGTTTCCCGACGGCGTGGTATTAGGTGCGGGGCAGTTTCTGATTGTTTTCGCCTCGGGCAAAGACCGGGCGGCAGCTAACGCCGAACTGCACACCAACTTTCGGCTCAATATCGACGGCGAATATCTGGCGCTCGTCGAAGCCGACGGCAACACAATCGCACACGAATACGGCCCGAAATTCCCGCGGCAGTTGAGCGACGTCTCGTACGGCCTGGGGCAATACGCCACGTCACTTGTACCCGCTGGAGCAAGAGCTGCTTATCGTGTTCCTACAGTTGCCGACGAAGGTAAAGACTGGACCGCTCTCGATTTCGACGACTCGGCATGGTCCACCGGGCCTACGGGCATCGGCTTCGGCGCCACCGCACCTGGTTTCGAAGTTATTTACTATAAGGCGAATACAACTATCGACAACATAGACGCCGCCGAGCTGGTAATAGGAAATCCATCATACCAAAGCACAGTAGCTGCCGAGACGGCACCGGTGATCAACTATTTCAACACCGGCAGCGAAGGCCACTATACTGACAACAATCCGTTCCCATCCACGACGATAGGCGCCGACGTGGAGGACTTCGCCGTGCTCGTGACCGGCAAGGTCCTGATTCCAATGGCCGGCGACTGGTCGTTCGGCGTCAACAGCGACGACGGATTCGCAGTGGAAATGACCAACGGCACCAATGTGCTGACGTTCTCCTATCCTGATCCCCGTTCTCCGAGTGACACAATCGTGACCTTCAACGTTCAGGACTGGGGCTTTTACGATCTGCGTCTGGTCTTCTACGAGCGGGGCGGCGGCTCGGGGCTGGAATTCTTCGCCGCATCGGGACGTCACTCATCGTTCAATTCTCGCTTCCGGCTTGTCGGCGATATTGCAAACGGCGGGCTTTACGTAATGAGCTCCAGCGACGAAGCCAATACGAACATCGAGCAGCAAATGAAAAACGTCAACTCCTCGCTGTGGACGCGGATCGAATTCGAAGGCGACCAGACGGCATTCTTCGATTCGCTGGCGCTGCGGATGAAATACGAAGATGCGTTCGTGGCATACCTGAACGGCAACGAAATCGCAAGAGGTAATTTTACCGGCACCCCTGCGTGGGATTCCGCCGCGACTTCCGACCGCCCTAACGAGCTGTCTTCGGAATTCGAGCACATCGACATCTCCGATATGACAGGCGATTTGCGGGACGGCAAAAACGTGCTGGCGATTCACGGCATGAACGACGACAAAGACGAGGGCGAGTTTCTAATCCTGCCCGAACTTATCGCCGCCAGCAACAGGATGATGCCGCAGTACTTTACCACGGCGTCGCCGGGGGAGTTTAACGTTTCCGGCGCGATGAATATTGTGACCGATACGAAATTCAGCGTCGATCGCGGCTTCTATGACTTTCCCTTCGAGGTGGCGATTACGTGCGATACTCCGGGTGTCACGATACATTATACCCTGGACGGCAGTGCCCCGAGCGAATCGCACGGCAATGAATACTTTGTCCCGATACGAATATCTACGACTACATGTCTGCGGGCGATGGCCTTCAGGCCCGGCTGGGTATCGACCAACGTGGACACGCAGACTTATATTTTCCTCAGCCAGGTGGCCCGTCAGCCGAACAGGCCGTTTGGTTTTCCCAGTAGTTGGGGCTCGACTACTGCGGACTACGAGATGGATCCGGAGATAGTCAACGATTCGCAGTACAGCGGCCAGATAAGGACTTCACTTTTATCGCTGCCGACCATGTCGATAGTGACCGAAACGGACAACCTGTTCGGTGCCGGCGGCATCTATTCGAATTCGCTTTCAGCCGGCGTTGCCTGGGAACGACCGTCCTCGGTTGAATATTTCTTTCCCGATAACTCTACCGGATTTCAGATCAACGCCGGCCTGCGAATCTATGGCGGCAATCCGTTCCGCGGTATGAATCTGACGAGAAAGAAATCGTTCCGCCTGCTCTTCAAGCGGCAGTACGGCCCGACCAAGCTGAATTATCGTTTATTTGATGACCCGGATGCGGCCGAGAGATTTGACACTATCGTTCTTCGGGCAGGCTCCAATGACGGCTGGAACAACTGGGGAGGTACAAATACTCAATACATCATCGACGAATTCATGCACCGCTTCCAGTTGGAAACAGGGCAGGCTTCTCCTCACGGGACTTTTATGCACCTGTATGTCAACGGACTTTATTGGGGCCTGTATCATGCGACCGAGCGACCGATGGCTTCTTTCTGCGCCAATTATTACGGTGGTGACAAGGAAGAATGGGATTCACTTAATTCCGGCACGCCCACCGGCGAGAGCAGAACAACCACCTGGAACGCCATGCTGAGCCAGGTAGGCGGCGGACTGGCGGACTCCGAATCTTACCAGAGGATACAGGGCAACAATCCGGACGGCACGAATAATCCCAATTACGATGATTTGCTGGACGTCGAGAACTACATCGACTGGCTGTTCACGAACTTCTGGGGCGGCACGGGCGACTGGCCCAATCACAACTTTTTCGCCGCCTGCCGTCGGCCGCCGAACGCCACAGGATTCAAGTTCTTCAACTGGGACTCGGAAGGCGCGATCGTCGTCTGGTCGAATCTTAATGCGAATGTCACCGGCGTAAGCTCTAACGGCGCCCGGCCGTACGTTACACTCAGAGATAACGAAGAATTTCGCATGCTCTTTGCCGACCATACCTACCGGCACATGTTTAACAGCGGCCCGGGAACAACGGAGGCCTCTTACGCCCGCTACAAGGAGCTCGCCGACCAGATCGAGCTGGCCATAATCGCCGAGTCGGCACGCTGGGGAGACCAGGCACGCAGCAATCCCTACACGCTTACCGACTGGCGGAACATGCGCGACTATATTCTCAACACTTACATACCACGGCGCCCGGATATTGTCATGGGGCAATTACGCGGCGCAGGCCTTTATCCTTCCGTCGATCCGCCGGCTTTTAATATCAACGGCCGGGCGCAGCACGGTGGACAGATTCCATCGACTCACGTGCTGTCAATTACTGCTCCTATAGGCACGATTTACTACACAACCGACGGCAAAGACCCGCGCGTGCCCACACAGCAGAATATCATCAGCGACGTGACGCTGGTTGAAGAGAACGCCACTAAGCGGGTGATTGTTCCATCCGGCCCGATCAGCAACAACTGGAGAGGCGGCGGGACCTTCAACGATTCGTCCTGGAGACTCGTCACAGGCAGTCCCGGCGGTGTCGGCTACGAAAGAAGCTCCGGTTATGAAAGCTTCATCAGTCTCGATCTCGAATCCCAGATGTATAACGGCAACAATTCCTGCTACATCCGAATCCCGTTCACAGCCGATCCTGCCCTGGTGCCCGGCTTTAACTTTATGAGATTGAGGATTCGGTATGACGACGGATTTGTTGCTTACCTGAACGGCACGGAAGTCGCCAGTCGCAATGCTCCCGGGACGCCGGAATGGAACTCCAGCTCGAGCGGCACGCATGATGATTCGGCGGCCGTCAATCTGGAATCGATCGATATATCAGCCTTTACCGACAGACTCAAGCAGGGCAGCAATATTTTGGCCATACACGGCCTGAATACCTCTTCAACAAGTTCCGACATGCTGATATCCTGCAAGCTTGAGGCCGGTGAAAGCTCGCCTGTCGGCGATTTCCTCTCCGAAAGCGCGATAAGATATGACGGGCCGCTCCAACTGGCCGAGAGTACCACCTTCAAAACGCGCCTGTTGAATGGTGCCGTATGGAGTGCGCTGAGCGAGGTAACCTTTGCCGTCGGGCCGGTTGCCGAGAATCTGCGAATAACAGAGATAATGTACAATCCGCTGGACACCGGCGATCCCGACGATCCTAACAGAGAATTCATCGAGTTGAAGAACATCGGAACCGAGACGCTTAATCTGAACATGGTAAGCTTCACGAACGGCGTTGATTTTACTTTCGGGTCACTGGAGCTTGCAGCGGGCGAATACGTCGTCGTTGTTAAAGACGTCGAAGCGTTCTCTGAGAGATACGGCACAGACCTGAAAATAGCCGGCGAGTATTCCGGCAGCCTGAACAACGGCGGCGAAAGAATCGAGCTTCAGGACGCCATCGGCCAGAGCATACATAATTTCAGATACAACGACAACTGGTACGACATTACCGACGGCATGGATTTCTCTCTGACAATAAAAGACCCGGCCGCCGCCGACCCGAACCTGGCCGGCGACAAGAGCGGCTGGCGTCCGAGTGCCGATGCCGGTGGCTCGCCCGGCTGGGACGATACGGGCGAAATCCCGGACCTCGGCGAGGTGGTAATTAACGAGCTGCTGGCTCATTCACACGCAAATGCTGCGGACTGGATAGAGCTGCACAACACTACCGATACCGCGATTAACATCGGAGGCTGGTTCCTGAGTGACAGTTCTGCTGATTTTATGAAATATGAAATTGCCGCCGGCACAACAATCGAGCCGCACGGCTATATCGTTTTCTATGAAGACCTGCATTTCGGCAATCCGCAGGATCCGGGCAGCCATGTGCCTTTCGCCCTCAGCGAGAACGGCGAGACATTGTATCTACATTCCGGCAAGGACGGAGTATTAACCGGATATAACGACGAGGAGAAATTCGATGCTTCGGAAACCGGCATCGCATTCGGCCGGTATCAGAAAAGCACCGGCACGTATAACTTCGTGGCAATGAGCATCAACACGCCGGGCAGTGAAAATGCCTATCCGAAGGTCGGACCGGTCGTCATCAATGAGATTATGTACAATCCCGCATCCGGTAACCAGGACGCCGAGTATATCGAACTGCTCAACATCAGTGATTCAGCGGTTACGCTGGCTGAATTCGATAACGAGCTTTTCATAGATGTTCCCTGGCGGTTTGCCGATGAAGGTGGCGGCATCGTCTTCGATTTCCCGCTCGGTACGACAATGGCGCCCGGTGAATATCTGCTGCTGGTCAAGGACATGACAGCATTTAACGCTGCATATCCTTTAGCTCCCGGCGACGTGCAAATCTTCGAATGGGGCCCCGGCAGACTTAGCAATGCCGGCGAAAAGCTGCAGCTCTCGAAGCCGGGCGACCAGGTCGAAGACGAGCGTCATTATATCCGCGTCGACCGCGTCAACTACAGCGACGGTTTTCATCCTCTCGGCGACGATCCCTGGCCGATCGGAACGGATGGATACGGTCAATCGCTCACGAGGAATATCCCGGCAGATTACGGCAACGATCCTGATAACTGGACAGGGGCAGATCCTTCGCCTGGCTTATAAATTCTATCAGCAATAGATGTCAGACCTGCTCGGGCACGACGAACGGCTTTCGATAATCCCTTGTCAGAAGCTGATTAGCCCGCTCGGAGAACCTGCCGAAGAACTTCTCTTTGCTCGAATCCATGCTAAGCCAGGGGCCAAGAACAGCAGGTGTCTTTTTGAGACTCACTCGGTTGGCGGCCAGATGGGCTTCGAAACGCTCGAAGGCTTCCAGCGAATCCTTATCGCCTTTGATGACTTCCCTGATTTGCTCATTGGAAGATTCTGCGCCGATCCGGTGAGAGATGTTGCCCATGTGACACAGAGCGGTCGAGAGATGTCCTTCGAGGATGTCCGTTTTGATATCGCTGATTTTCCTGCTGCGAACAGCCTTGATGAAGCTCGCCTGAGGCCCGGGGCTGTTTTTTTCGAAGCGTTTGATTTCTTTGCCCTTGTTATCGTGGAAGACGAGTTTGGTCAGGTCGGCATAGCCGTCTTCGCACTGCACTACCACACCAGTATTCGGCGATGGACTCGGTTTGCCGCTTTTCATTTCTACGCCGGTGCTGCTGACAGCGTGATATATGTCCATGTTCGAATCACCCGTTTTAGTGGGTAAACCCCGTACCTCGTAGATAAGCGGGGCCTTCCCGCAGTCATACATTGCAATTTGGGTGTTGGGAGTCTCGCCGTCGTCGTCATATCCGAAGCGTCCGCCGATACTCATTACACGTTTGGGCAGTCCGGCCAGTCCCAGTACCCAGCGGCATACATCCAACTGGTGGGGGCCGTTATTGCCGATCTCACCACACCCGGTGGCCCAGACCCAGTGCCATTCATAGTGCAGGTTCTTGCGCATCAAGGGTCCCATCGGCGCCGGCCCGCACCAGAGGTTATAATCCACCGACTCCGGAATTTTTTGCGAACCGGAAATCTTGCCCATGCTCTTACGGCGCTTGTAGCAGAAACCGCGTACAACGAGAATTTTGCCAAGCTCGCCCCGCTGGATGGAGTTGACCGCCTCGGTTAATCCTTCGTCCGAGCGAAGATCAAGGTCGCCCTGGACAATCCGGTTATACTTTCGCGCAGCCTCGACCATCTTGCGGCCTTCGAAAATGTTGTGCGAAACAGGCTTTTCAACACATACATCCTTGCCCGCCTGGCATGCCCAGACAGTTATAAGCGAGTGCCAGTGATTGGGAGTAGCCGTCGAGACGGCATCGATATTCCTGTCCTCCAGCAGCCCGCGAACATCGACATAAGCATCCACCTTCTGGTTACGGGCTTTGAATTCTGCTACTCCTCGGGCGAGAACATTCTTGTCGGCATCGCATAGCGCGACCACTCTGACGCCGGCCATTTTCAGATATGCGTTAATATGGGTCCAGCCGTGGCCTCGAAAACCCACAACGGCAACGCGAATATCATCGCTGGCTCCGCGCGCACGGGAAAACGGCTGTGCCAGCACGATTCCAGCAGCAATCGAACGGGTCATAAAATCTCGACGTGTGATATGTTTCATTTTCGATCTCCTGTTATGATAACCGAATCAATGTGTAAATCTTTATGTCAAGCGGCAACCAAAGATGATACTATCAGGCTGCAATTAAGTCAATCCCGAGATTCAAGGCCGGATGAAAGGGATGCATCCTTCCGAATTAATAAAACCCGAACCGTACAGCGAAGCTGTGGGCAATTGTCCGGTTCGGGCTTTTCACGTTCTATCTTAATCAACTTATCATCAATATAAGGCAACCAATGCAGCGGATGCTACAATGACCGTCAGCGTGACTGCCAATACTAATGCGCACGTGAGATTTTTCAGATCCCTTCGAAATTTGTGACCATGAAATTTTATTCCGAAAAATCATTTTGTGTCTTGCTGACTTTTGTTTTTAAATTGTTGTTCACGCATTATTTTCCGCTGCCTTATCCAATTCGCTTCGTCCATATTATCTCTGTCCTCTCTCTGCTGCTCGGCGTATTTTCTGAGCTTTTGAGAATTGTACAGGACTGCATTGTCTTTGAGATAAGCTTCATTTTCGGTCAACAATTCACAAGCCTGCTTCATTTTTCCCTTATCCCTTAGTTTCAATGCCAGTTCGTTGCGTTCGGTGGCGATAAGCTCGATCACATCGGCCATCACGTCATGATTGGTTTGTCTTTCGATGAGTTCTTCTGAATTCGAAAAATCCACATCTACATGACTGCTAAGCCTGTCGATCGCATGGGTTTTAAGATTCGAGTAGCTGATATCAACCGCAGCTATTTCTCGTTTGTGCCCGCTGGCGGTTGGGGGCACTTCGACTTCAAGCATAATGAACTTCTCGTGTTCGCTGTAAAGCTGATTGATGAAAACTTCGACATTTTGTCCCTCGATTCGGCCTTCTCTTCCGAGGAGACGGACAGGCCTTATACCTCGTTCACATTTGATTTTTATTTGAATCTCCTGGGCTACTACGGAAAGCGCCCGGCCAAATTCGCTGTCAAAAACACCGGAAAGTTCATTAGCATTTTCGGCAAAGTAATGGCTGCCGTCACTTTTATAAGCCAGTTGAGTCATCAAATCTTCGTTATAACCCAGTCCCAGGCCAATAGTTGTCACCGAGATACCATCCTCAATCAAAGAAGCTCCGAGCCGGCCCAATTCTGTTGGAGTTTGAGGGCCGACATTTGCCAGGCCGTCCGACAATAAGACCAGCCGGTTAACTCGATTGTCGCAAACGAACTTTTTCAATTCTCTCGCTCCTTTGCTGACGCCGTCGTACAAAGCCGTACTTCCTTCGGCTCGGATGTCTCTTATCCTGCAGAATATCATTTCCTTGTCCGCAGCTTTCGTAGCCGGCACTAAAACCTTTACCCTTGAATCATAAGTAACAACGGAAATAATGTCGCTGCAATTGAGGCGGTCGATAGCCATGATCGCTGCATCCTTTGCTTTGGCAATTTTATCGCCGCTCATCGAGCCGGATTTGTCGATTACAATTGCGATGTTGACCGGCGCACGATCCCGCCGGGTTGGCAATTTAAAACCCCTCAGCCCTACGCGAAGATAAGCTACCTGCTTTTTGTGAGCTAACATGACCGGCTGGCCCATTGTCGCATCGAGCCTTAACCGATTTACAGGCGAAATGTCGGCGAAAACCAGTTTTGCCTGCACTACCAAAAGACTGATCAGAATTGTTTGTATTAACTTTCTCATTTTCTGCTCCTTTCAAAAAGTAGCATGGGCAGGAAACCTGCCCATGCGGTTTAATATTCTTGCTTAGCGGCGCCAGAAATAATGCCACTTATATTCCAGTTCGATATCTTTGCCGGACTTGAGTTCGCATTCCCATGTCACACGTCCTACGGCATTGAAATGGTACCACCAGTACGGCCAATTATACCAGCCCCACCAGAACGGCCGGCTGGTCGGATCCATCCATCCGCCCTCGTGCCTGCCCAAATGCTCGATTGTGCCGTCGTGGCTGGCACTGTCAATCTGGCCGAGTATGGACCTGCGGATTTCCAAAGTGACTGTATCAGTCCGGCGGTTCGTCAGGTTGATGGTCCCGGTCAAATTACTCCGAGCGTAAGAATAGCTATCCCACTTGACTGCGTTGGGGATGCGGTCGGTTTCTTTGTCGAGCTTCTCGACGGATATATCCACGGCAGCAGTCAGCTCAACGTCGCTCGAAGCACCGACTGCAGTGTAAGTTGTCATGCCCTGTGCGATGATGCGGCCCTGGCTCAGAATCAGTGCCGGAGCGGTTGTCAGCGGGTATTCGGCGTCATTGTCGAGGCGTATCTTGTGCATCACCTTCGGCGAATGGTAAAGCCGCGCCAGTTGTGCCTGCTGCTCGCTGTTAAGGTTGTGCCGCACTTCCGGCGGCGGACCGAACGGAAGGTCCAGCACGAAAACGTCCCGATACTTCAGCTCATACTCAGTAATCGGTACAACCATCCGCTGGCCTTTTTTCAATGTTACGTGCTCCAGCGTAAAGATGTAAAGGTCTTCGTTCTTACCGGAGCCGGCAACTTCGGGGCCGAGATCGAGCGCATCACTTTCGTTTTGAGCCGGGGCCTCTCTGTGGCGTACGGGCATCATGGCCTGTTGTGTCATAATCATGTTGGAAAAGGCATAAGCGCTTTGACTGTCGGGACGAAAGTGCCTTGAAAGCTGTGCTACTGTCTGCTGGAGTGAGATCGGATCAACTGTGTTCTCGAATGCGAACTTCGGTACGCCGATCACAAGGTGGGCTTTTACGTCCCTGACGTCAGCCAGCTCATTGACAATCGTCGCCTGGAGCTTAACAGTAGCATTGCCCTTGCCGTCAATATCGAATCGATAATTGGGAATCCACCGAATGCCCCTCTGGACATAAACCATGCCGACTTCAGCATTCTCCCGGGGCTTGCGTCTTGACCAGTCAAGCTTCAGTGTCATCATGTCACGGAACTGCTCGCTGGCCAATTGCAGCTTGGGCTCATCGAGAAAAGTCACTTCCTGAATCCGGCTGATAGGAACTGCTTTGACGCCGCCTTCATACTTCAATAAAACAATGCTGCCACGCTCCGGCAGCTTTTCCGGACTTCCCGGCGGATCGGTACTGCTTAGCTCTTCGGTGCTTCGAGTCGGAATTCCGAGAATGGTGGTTTCATAGGCGGCGAGTCCGGCCTCGGTAATACGGACTTTGGCTCCGACGTTTCCTTCGATAAGCTCGGGAATGGTAAGAGCGGTTCTTTTAATCGGCACTACACGTTTTTGAGAGACAACAGCGGTAAGTTTGGCGCCGGCGTCCGCAGAATACGCACCAAAAGTACCGATGATTGGCCTGGGCAGATAATCTATCGTGACATTGCCATCGGCGCCGACCGGCATCTTTCCCTCGTGAAGAACGAAGGCATGCCCGTCCTTGAATACTGTAATCTCTTTAACAGGCATGTTTGCAAATACTCCTTCAGAAGTATTTGCCGCTGCATTAGTCTGAATGAAAAATGTCACACAGATTCCGAGAAGAGCAATAAACCCGGGCAGCCGTTTTCGATTCTTGCTTGCTGACTTCATTTTGTTTCCTCCATACAAAAAAGGTTATAAAATTGATTCTCGTACTATTTAAATTATACGATAGATGTGGTTGAGAGATTGGTAAAATGGACGTAAAATAGGCGCGACGCTTTTTTACAAAATATTTACAAAACATCGGCTTCGATATAGCCTATAATATAAAGAGGAGCAGATGCGATTATGGAAGAAAAAATATCCATATTAGTAGTCGAAGACGAAGAGAAAATCCGTTCGGCACTGACGGACTTTCTGGAGTTTCACAATTTCGAAGTGACCGAGGCCGCCGATGGGCTCGAAGCCGAGCGTACGACTTCTAAGAAACGGTTCGATTTAATTTTGCTCGATTTAATGCTCCCGAAAATCAGCGGCGAACAACTATGCGCTAAATGGCGTAGCGATGGTCTTCAGACTCCGATTATTATGCTGACCGCCAAGGGGCAGGAGAAAGAAAAAGTCGCCGGCTTGAATCTCGGCGCCGACGACTACGTAACCAAGCCGTTCTCGCTCGAAGAGCTGCTGGCGCGGATTAATGCCGTGCTGCGCCGGACAGATCCGGCACGTGCTGTCGGGCAGACATTTCATTTTGCAGATTTAGTCGTCGATATTCCATCCTTGAAAGCAAGACGCAAAGACACTGGTATAGAAATCAGCAAGCGCGAAGCTGCTATAATACAATTCTTCGCTGCCAATCCGAATCGGGTCATCGACAGAGAAGAGCTGTATAAGGCAGTATGGGACGAGACCATGAGCGAACTAGGGACACGAACGGTTGATATGCACATTGCCAAGCTCAGGGGCAAGATCGAGCTGAACGCCGCCGAGCCGCAGATTATCAAAACCGTCCGCGGAGCCGGCTATAAATACGAAAGCGGCGCTTAAAAATGTATAAACGGCTTATTATATTATCGATAATCATTCTTGCCGCCCTTTGTGGGCTTGTATGGCTGGGATACCACTCCATCCGGATAAGGGAGCAGGGGCTGAAAGGCGCTCGACAGGGCGAGTTTGCCGCCGTTGCCGAACAGATCAGACAGGATGTTACGCGCACACTCGATGAGTTTATGCAGGCCGAGCAAAACCGCCCGTACACAGATTATCAATACTACTATGTGCCGGAAAACGTCGCTCCCAATCAGCAGCAATTGCCCGTGCTGCGCAGCCCTCTGGCTGGCCGGTTGGAGCAGGGTCTTGCATACGGCAACTTCCAAATCGAGCCGAATGGAAGCGTTATTACACCAAACGACAACGTCGATCAAAGACAGGATATGAGCGAATCCGATAAGGAGCTTTATGACAATGCCCTTTTGAACAGGAAAAATATAGAGGACAACCTGCTGCCTGTGATGCGCGGAACTGTGCCCGGTTCTTTGAAAATGAATTTTTATAGTGGAAATGTTGCCGCGCCGCCGAAGGAGCTGGAAACGACCGAGCAGGATCAGTTCATCAAAGAGACTTCTCAGAAGGGTAAATTATCTAAAAGTTATCCCATCGAGTCTTTGCAAAGCAGAGATCAAAAAACTCAGGTTTTCCGGCAAAGGCGTGATATTGTTGAGCAGAATGTTTTGAATGTAGCTGGTCAGCCACAGCAGCAAATCCAGGAACAACAGGACCAGACCGGGCAGATAGCGGATCAATTCCAGCAACAAGCAGCAATTCCGGATGAAAGTCAAACTCAGACAGTCCAGGTACGTATCGAGCCGTTCTTTCCGGTGGTTGTGCCCAGCGGGCAGGCCGGCGGAGATTCCGCTTCGCAACAAGCCGAATCCATCTTCGGCGGGCAGGTATTCCTGCTGCGGCACGTTCAAATCGAAGACAGGCATTTTCTGCAGGGCTTCCGGCTCAACGAAAAAAAACTCGTCGAGCAAATCAAGGAGTCTGCATCGCGATTCGTACGCAAGGGCATGAGTTTTGAATTGCTGCCGGGAGCAAATGTAAGCGATAATGGAAATGTTGCCCACGCCGCAATACTGAACTTCGGTTTTGGTGATTTGGTGCTGAACCTTAAAGAAATCGATCCAGGCTGGATCGGCAAAGAAATCCGCAACCTGCGGACATGGTATTTCGGCATCGTAGCGATTGTTTTTTTGGCGGTCACTCTGGGGCTGGCAAGTTTGTGGCGCAACGCTACAGCACAAATCAAGCTGGCGCAGAAAAAGGATGACTTTATCTCGGCCGTCTCGCACGAACTTAGAACGCCGCTAACCAGCATTCGTATGTATTCCGAGATGCTCGAGAAGAACTGGGTAAAGTCGCAGGACAAGGCCGTCGAGTATTACGGAAACATGAGGCAGGAAAGCGAGCGACTCAGCCGGCTGATAGAGAACGTGCTGGACTTCTCGCGCATCCAGAAGGGACAGAAGAAATACGCTTTCAATGCAGGTGATATCAATAAATGCGTTGTGGATGTAGTAGAGATGATGAGGCCTTATGCTGTGCTGAAAGGCTTTTCGATACGAATCGAGCCCGGAAAGATCGAGGAATCGACTTTTGACGCCGACGCCGTGACTCAAATCGTTGTGAACCTGCTTGACAATGCAATTAAGTACGCCCGCGACGCCGAAGATAAGACGATTACCGTGAGGACGAAAACCAACGGCAAATTCACAGTGATTGAAGTCGAAGATCACGGCCCCGGCGTTCCGCACCGGCAGCGAAACAAGATATTCGAGCAGTTTTACCGCCCGGCGGCAGAAGCAACGCGAGAGACTGCCGGAACGGGTCTGGGCCTGGCCCTTGTGAAAAAATTCGCCGAAGCACATGACGGCTTTGTGGAAATCATCAACGCAAAACCTACCGGAGCGATATTCAGAGTGGCCCTGACAACTCGGATATAGATCATTCTTTTTAAGAGCAATCACAGAGGGAAGCATAAATTTTTCAAAATTCAGGAAAAATCCTCGAAAAATTTGAACCTTTTGGTCTGTTTGGCTGCTTAACATAGTGGAGCAACGAATTATGACTAAAAGAAAAGAACATTTTGATAAAGATTCGGATTTGAGGATTCCCTCGAAATTATCGGCTGACTTGAAAGCCCTTTTTGAGCCTAAAGTTGGAATTCCGCCGGAAGTGGACCGTGCTGTTATCGACCGGGCCCATAAGCAGCTAACACCCATAGAATCCGGCAAACGCAAACGCCTGCGAATCCATTGGGGCTGGCGAATCGCCGCTGCGGCTGCTGTTATTATCCTTGCCTTCAGCCTGGACCTCACAAAGCAGCATGATCCGAAAACAGATAGCTTAACATTGAGTAAAACACAGCCTGCCGATATTGACCAAAACGGCCGAGTGGATATTCTCGATGCCTTCAAATTGGCTAAGCATATCGAATCTGCCGGCACTACTGAAACAGAGTGGGATTTTAACGGCGACGGCCTGATCGATCGCAGCGATGTCGATATGGTCGCTTACGCCGCCGTCAGTTTGGATAAGGGAGTTTGACAATGAATAAAATAACGTCAATTATTCTAACCAGCATTTGTGTGATAGTTCCCGTTCTGGCCCAGCAGTCGGAGCAGGATTATTCGACCGCTCAGTCCGGTGTACGTTTCGCCCCGCTGCACATTTTTATCGACTCCGGCAAGATCAGCCTCGCGGCTTATCAGTTCGAGCTGAAAGCCACCGCCGGCCAGATCGAAATAGTCGGTGTCGAAGGGGGCCGGCACAAAGCATTCAAAGAAGCGCCGTATTACGATCCGGCGGCCTTAGCCAAGAATCGGATCATCATCGCCGCTTTCAATACAGGCAGCGACCTGCCAAAAGGCCGCACACAAATCGCTACTATACACCTGCAGATCACAGGCGAAACCGAGCCCGAATACGAGTTGATACTCAACGTCGCCGGTGACGCAGACGGAAAAAAAATTCCCGCTGAAATCTCATTCGAAAAAGGAGAATAAAAGTGAAAGTTAAAACGAAAATCCTAATCTCATCGATTATTCTCAGCCTGACAGCAATCGTATTGGTATCCTGTTTCTTGAGTTGTCAGCAAAGAGGCGGCAACATTGTACAACAAGATATCAAAGCTTTAGGGCCGGAGACATCACAGGTTCAATCAGCTCAACAACAATGGGAAGTATCAGAAGCAGAAAGCAGCTTGGGTATGGAGCAAGCTGTTGTCATGTCGAGCGATAAAAAATACGATGAAGAGTCGGCAATATTGGGACCTTCCGGTACAAAGCAGCCTTTAGCACCTACCCAACCTGCGGATCCACAAGATATCAGGTTATCCCTGAAACCGGAAGGTGAACCAAAATGGGAAACTACTGTTATAAGAGGTAGAGCTACTACACTGACTTCCAAAGAAAAGACACTGGCAGACAGCACGGTGGCTGGTATGGGTATCGACTCGTATGGATGGAGCGGCCGTGTTGATGATACATCTGGCGGCGGTATGGCCGGTAGCATGGGTGGTTATGGCCTTGGTCGGCAACCAAGCTCGATTTTATCGACTAATGGGCCTTCCTCTGGGAAAACCAGAATCCTTAATAGCGCCAGGCCAGGCCAACGCGTGCCGGTAAGACAAATGCCTGCCGAATTGCTCAATGTCTCGGCCGATGAGATTTGGGTGATAGCCAAAGCCGAGACACAGGCTGCAGCCACTTCTGAAGATACGCCCGGCTCAGGTGCAATGCTTGCTAAGCTGCCCCAAGAGGAAAAGGAAATCCCGCTGCCGCTCAAGCATACCGATGTTAAAGGGCAAATCAGCGGCTATATAGCAACCGTCGATGTTACCCAGCAGTTCCATAATCCCTACGATGAGAAGATCGAGGCGGTTTACGTATTTCCGCTGCCGCAGAACGCGGCGATAAACGAATTTATCATGACGATAGGCGAGCGTCGTATTCGCGGCATCATTCGCGAGAGAAAAGAGGCTGAAAAGATTTACCGGCAGGCCAGGAGCCAGGGATATGTCGCTTCACTTCTCACCCAGGAGCGGCCGAATATCTTCACGCAGAAAGTGGCCAATATCGAGCCAAGCAAGCAAATCGACGTCAATATTAAATACTTTAACACGTTGGCCTATGTGGACGGATGGTACGAGTTCGTTTTTCCCATGGTCGTCGGACCTCGATTCAATCCTCCCGGATCCACCGATGGCGTCGGCGCCGTGGCCCGCGGCAAGACAGGTATCTCCGGCCAGAAGACCGAAGTACAGTACCTAAAGCCCGGAGAGCGAAGCGGGCATGATATTTCGCTGGCCGTTGACATTGACGCCGGCGTGACAATTGAACAGGTCGCTTGCACCAGCCATGTGATAACCAACAGCTCATCGTCACGTAACAAGCGAACGGTCAAGCTCAGCAGTCTCGACAGCATCCCGAACAAGGACTTCGTGCTCCGCTATAAAGTCGCGGGCAAAACCGTAAAGTCCGCTCTGGTGACGCATCGCGATAAAAGGGGCGGATTCTTCACGCTCATGCTTTATCCGCCTGAGAACCTTTCGTATCTCAAACGTGCCCCGATGGAGATGATTTTCGTGCTGGACTGCTCGGGCAGCATGAACGGCAAGCCCATCGCCAAGGCCAAGCAGGCGATTACAAGGGCACTGAAAAAACTGCAGCCGGACGATACATTCCAGGTCATACGCTTTTCAAACAATGCTTCACAATTCGGCCCGAATCCCGTGCCGGCGACACCGAAAAATATTCGCAAAGCGATTGCGTATGTAGAAAATCTTCATGGCAGCGGCGGGACCATGATGATAGAGGGTATCAAGGCGGCCCTGGACTTCGCGCACGACCCGCGGCGTTTTCGCCTTGTCTCGTTTATGACCGACGGTTATATCGGCAACGAGACCGAAATCCTTGCTGCAATACATCAGCGGCTCGGCGCCAGCAGAATTTTCAGCTTCGGCGTCGGCTCGGCCGTCAACCGTTACCTGCTCGACCGGATGGCCAAGCTCGGAAAAGGCGCCGTCGCTTATATCGGCCTGGACGACAGTGCCGGGCAGATCGTCGATGAGTTCTATAACCGCATAAGCCACCCGGCCCTGACGGATGTCGAGATCGACTGGGGCGATATGCAGGTCACGGACATGTATCCCGGCCGGATTCCCGACCTATTCGTCGGCCGGCCTGTAATCCTTACCGGCAGATTTAAAGGCGACAGCAGCACGACTATTCACGTCAAAGGCAAAGTCGGCGATATGACTCAGGACATCCCAATCGCCGTTAACCTCGAAGATTCCGCCGCCACCCACTCCGGCATCGCCTGCGTTTGGGCGCGGAAAAAGATTGAGACGCTGGGCAGTCAGGCCACTTACGACACCAACCCGGACCTTCCCGGTGAGATCAGGCAGGTAGCCCTTGAATATGGTTTAATGTCGGCTTACACAGCCTTTATCGCCGTCGATTCTTCCCGCAAGACCGCCGGCGACCACGGCGTTACCGTAGCAGTCCCCGTCCCCGTGCCCGACGGCGTACGGTACGATACGACCGTTCAGAACTAAACGCCTATCGGCAAAAGACTATCTCACTATTTGATGCCGGTTGTTATCTTTCGATGACAGCCGGTTTTGCAAATAGCACAGATTGATCGGTGGGCCAAGTCCCACCCTACAAAAACCATTTTCTTAGAAAATATGTGACAAATAGGCTCATGTGTGTTAATATAAAACTTGTGGATTCTGAACGAGCAGGTTTTGATTTATCTGTTTGGAGAGCCCTATGCGAGATATGAAAGGATCTAATTGAAATGGGTAAATTGGTGGATTTTCGTCAGATTTTCTAAAGACGGATCGAATAAACTGATTACACAAAAAAACTAAACACTCAACCATTTGTGGAGATAACTTTAATGGAACCATTTGGCAAAGCACTAATTGATGTTTCGATAGACGACATAAATACAATTGTTCATAACAAAATCCCGGAGAGCAGAATTATTGACTATAAGCTAGAACTATATCCGGAAACAGACGCCGGCAATAAGGAATTTCTGAAGGATATAAGTGCATTTGCCAATACTGTTGGTGGATACCTTATATTCGGAATCCATGAAAAAAATGGCGCACCAGTAGAAATCAAAGGCATAGAGTTTACCGACTTCGATAAGATCCAGTTGCGCTTTGAAAATCTACTTAGAACCGGCGTCGATCCTCCGATTAGAGGCGTAGAATCCAAGCCGTTTGACTTCAAGGATTCGAAGAAGATAATTGTTACACATGTTCCCAAAAGTATATCTCGGCCTCACGTAGTGAAGATAAAGAAGCATTATAGATTCTATGGAAGAAATTCCAGTGGTGTACATATGCTGGAAGTTGATGAGCTACGTCGTGCTTTTCTTGCTTCTGAAACGCTGGCTACACAGATCAGGACTTTTCGAAACGACAGACTTGCTCAGATAGCAACGGGCGAAGGTAATCCGCGCCTCATGGCGGGCCCCAAGATAGTCCTCCATTTAATACCTGAATCTGCATTTGAACTCGGTAAGAAATATGACTTAAAGCAAGATTTGATCTCAAATATAAAGCTTGTAGGCACACAGTATCCGAGACCAGGTAGGTATAATTATGAAGGTTTCATTTCCTGTATCAACGATAGGCAGAGTGGAGAAGTTTCGACGTATACACAGATATTCCACAACGGGATCATTGAAGCAGTAGATATGGACTTGTTTAAACACGCAGATTCCCCACTACACTGGTCCTATTTCAAGCAGGAAATTATTTCCGCTTGCGATAGTCTCATCCAGACACAGCGTAAAATCGGCGTTGATTTTCCAATCTGGGCGGGGCTAAGTTTGTTGGAAATTCGCGGTTATAAGTTCGACCTCATGGGCAAGGATAATTTTTCTATTGAATGTTCTCCTATAGAAAAAGATGAACTGATTATTCCAGAGACATATATAGAGCATTCCGGAATATCCGGGAAAGAAATATTTAAAACATCATTCGATTTAATCCTGAACGCCTGTGGGCAAGAAGCTGGATCAGTCTGTGAGGATTAAAGGGAATAACTCAATAGATTAGTTGGAAACATACATTTTTTATCTCCATCCTGTTCTAGCAAGATGCGATTCACACTTAAAGGACGCCGTCTTATGGAGACCTTGCCATTTATGATTTTCGATTTACGATTTATGATTTATGATTTTTCCCTTCTCTGGGTTAATCTGCGTTCATCTGCGGTTTATTGACATGCGGCGAGTCACGGAGATTTTTTAAGAATTTGTCGGAATATGCCCGCTTTTCTGGACTGCCGGTCGTAGAATAGATAACGAATTAGTATTTAGTGTATAGTATTTGGTATATAGTGAATGAAAGTAGAAAACTTGGTTATGAATGATTGTAATTGAATATTTCATATATATTCGTGAATCTTCGCGATCTTCGTGGTTCACACTATAGTTGAAAAAACAAAGCCAATTTTGTAAAGGGCGAAATAACGTTAATCTAATAGTTACAATGGTTTAAGGCGATTTTATTGGCCCGGGCCAGCGAAAAAACAAAGCCAATTTATCTACCCCTTAAGGGGTAGAATGTTGAAGTTTGATATAATTCTTTTGGAGAAAATGTGAACCTTGAGTCCGTCACAGAGGACATAATAGATAGTATGGAGCAGAAAACCGAACAAGAATGGGTGCAGCGAGCAAAGCAGGGCGAGCCTGCTGTGAAAATTGTATTGCTTTAAGGCGGCGATTATGATCAATTGTTCATTGTGGATCTGTTTTAGTAGCTTTTGCGGGCAAGAAGCCATTTTTTGTCTAAATTCTTAAAATAAATGTGAATTTTTTGCTAGTCAGGCGTTATTACTATTGTAGCCGGAATAACAAATAAATTCGGTCAATTTTGAAAGGAGAAATTATGTTCAGGTCAAGAAGTTTCAGAAATGCCATTATAGTCGTAACAGTAGCTATATTGGCTGCCGGTAGTGTATGTGCGGAGGGAGCTTCAAGAGCTCGCATCGCTACTGGAACGCTGGAGGCAATCCCGGCAAAAAGTCTGTTCTGTGTGCGAATTAACAATTTTGACAACACTTTAGACGCCGCTAATGAATTTTTGAAGGGCGTCGCACCCGAATCTTTCGATGCAAAAGCAGCAATATACTCCAAATTAGGCTCTGTCCTCGGCGATAGCGAGCTTAAAGGAGTAAACAAAAAGGGCAATATCGTCATTTTCGCCGTGAATGTTCCGGGTGAAACGGAGGCACAGGGCCCGATGGGTAATATGTTCATCGGTGCATTGCTGCCGGTCACGGACTACGAGAATTTCATTTCCAGCAATCCCAACTGCGGCGAGCCCGACAACCAGGGGATCTCGACTATTTCAGCCAACGGCAATACCTTTGGGCTGACAACAAATTTCCAGCAATTTGCCCTGCTTTGTCCAGCCAATAACCGCGGCAGCCTCATAAAAGTCAAGGAAATGCTGAGCCAAAGAGAAGAAAGCCTGGGCAGGAGTCTTAATGCCGATGAAAGAGAGCAGGCTGTAAGTTCACCGGTATGGGTATATTTGAACGTAAAGCAGGGCTCTCAAATGATACAGCCGATGGTTATGGGCGGGCTCCAGCAAATGAAGGCCCAATTAGAAAAGGCCAAAGAGAGCGGCCAGGGGCCACCAATAGATCCCGCCGGCATAATCAGCTTCTACAGCGGTATTTTGAAGGCGGTACTCAATGGTACCGAGAATGTCACCGTAGCGCTGGCGCCGAGCGCCGATGCGTGCAAACTGAGCCTTGGTCTCAAGCCCGTTCCAGGTTCGTATATGGCGGCTATGGTAGGTGAGCCACTGGATGGTGACATCGACCACATGCTGGGCTACCTCGATGACGGTGCGATTTTTAACCTGGCTGCTAAAGTCGACCGCGAGAGTCTCAAGACCACATATATCGGGCTCATGAAGCTCATAGGCGAAATGATACCCGGAGGTATACCAGAGGCGGACTTCCAGGAATTGCAGGAAATGCTGACCATAGGTATCGACGCAATGGGTGATTCGATCGCCATAACTTTTGGCAGCACCGAGGGCTCCCCGCCCTTTGCGGGCAAGTATGTCATCGAGGTCAGGGACCAGGAGGCGTTCGAAGAAGTGCTCGAGAAGGAATTGAAATTGATGGAAGAAGGGAAAATCATTGCCGATCTGTACAAAGGTTTCGGAATGAAAATGGACGTCGAGATCGACGACGATGCCGACACTTACAAAGGTGTCAAAATCGGCTCTGCTAAAGTGAAATTCAAATCGAGCGGCGACGCTGCAATGCAGACCCAAATGTTCGAGAAGATGTTCGGCGACGGCATAGATTACTGCTGGGCTTTTGAGAAAGGAAACTGCGTGTATACAATTGGCAGCGATGCCGATAAGACAATTCGTGAGCTGATAGACCAAGTCAGGGCGGGCGGTCCCAAAAAAATCGGATCACAGACGAAAGCTGCACTAAAGGTACTCGGTAACAGTGACAAGGCTGATGTTGTTGGCACTTTCAATTTTGTCCATTATATGCATATGGTCGCCGGTTTTATAGCCGCCATCGAGGAAGTAGACATGTCGGAGCTTGACACACCAACCGAAAGCAACATTGCCTTTGCAGGCCGGACCACAGACGAGGGCAAGATGGCTGTGAATATTGTAATGTCCAAAAAGCACCTGCAGGAAATCCAGTCTGTATTTAAAGAATTTATTCCCATAATGGAGCAACAGCACAAAGCACAAACTGGGAAATAATAACCGCAGCAAGTCTAATACGAATTGATAATGAAGCCGGGCCACGAAATCCGATACAATCGGATCCAGCGGCCCGGCATGCTTTTAACATCCACAAAAAAGATTTCTTGATCGATTAAAATGAGTTTTGTATAACTATCCATTAATGTCAAAACAATTCTTTAATCGTTTATAGGAGACTCGAAAATGACAAGGGGAAAATATCTTTTAGCAATGGCAGTCGTCATATTGGCAGCAATGACAATTGTGGCTGAGGACAAACCTAAAGAAGACCGATTCGTTAAGCTCTTTCCGAAAGATGGTGTGCCGGAAGGCTGGCTGGTACGGACATGGAGTGACGTTAACAAGCCCGCCGAGCCTTCAACCAAATGGATGGTAAAGGACGGTATTCTGCACGGCAGCGCCAGGGGTACATGGCTGATTAGCAAACAGCAGTATTCGGATTTCATCTTGAAGTTCGATTTTAAGCTTGGGCCGACGGGCAACAGCGGCTGTGCTTTGCGTGCTCCGCTGTTTGGCGATCCGGCGTTCGATGGGATGGAACTGCAGATGGCCGATTACCGCTACAACACCAGCGCAAAGGACTCGGAACTGACCGGCGGTATCTACCGGGCCATCGCGCCAATCAAGCAGGTTTACAAGCCCACCGAATGGAACAGCTACGTGGTCTCGCTAAATGGATCGCATCTGCACGTTACCCTCAACAGCACAGTCATTCACGATCTGGACCTTAACGAACAGGAGCAGGAGGTGCTGCGACATAACGGCCAATCCGCTCCGGCTGTCAAGGACCGACCGCGGAAGGGACACATCGGCTTTCAGGAACTCAGTCGTGGCACCGAACACGTCCGGATTCGCAACGCCCGAATCAAGGTGCTGGATAAACCATCAAAGCCTTAGGGTGGAAAATTTCGTTTTCCCTGAGGTATACCTTAAGGTGTTGCCCACGCGGATTCGATTGCAAAAAAATCTAGTTCCGATCATGATATGCACCCGTAAGAATAGGTTTTGGGGAATTTTTTTTGACTTTTCTTACGACAGCGGGTAAACTAATATAAACATGGATTTTTAGCAGCGAGAAGTATAACAGCAACATTGTGAATACTCTTGGATGGATTTGCGTTTAGGGATTGGAATATTGGTGCGAGGTTAAATATCTACAAATGCGTGACAGTATCGATGATGCTGGTTATTGAATAAAGCGGACAGATGAAGCCAGTGGATTATGAGACTTGAAGTTTGCAGGCGTGGTTCAATGAAACGTATATGGGAAATCGTGGGTGCAATCACATTGATTTTGTTCATTTTTGTCAGCTTGGCAAATGGTCTGACTATTGCTGTAGGAACCGGTCTTGGGTACGATTACGACACTATCCAAGCGGCGATTAATACAGCACAAGAAGGAGATACCGTCGTGGTTGCGCAGGGGACATACGAAGAACCTGTACATTTCAATGGAGCCAACATCATTCTTACCTCAACGGACCCAAACAATTGGAACGTTGTCGGAAATACGAAGATAGAATGCCGTGACAGCTCTGTCGTGACCTTCACAGGAACTGAAGACGAAAGTTGTGTTCTGCAAGGTTTGACAATTTCACACGGCGATAGTGACAGATTCGGTGGAGGTATTTTTGGTAATGGGACGAAAGCAACGATAAGGAGATGCTATATAAACAGGAATCGTGCTCCAGTCGGAGGGGGACTTTATGATTGTGACGGACTAATTGAAGATTGTATTATTGCAAACAACATTAGAGGGGGTGGATTATGCTGTTGTGATGGTATTATTAATAATTGTACTGTTGAAGAAAATAAAATGGGTGATGACGATTCACTCGTGGGTAATCCAGGAGGGGGATTGTATAGCTGTAACGGCCAGATAATCTGTTGCACAATACTGGGTAATTATGCAACAGGAAATGGAGGGGGATTGTATGCCAGCAACGGTTCCATTATCGATTGTACCATTAGAGATAATGTTTCAGGGGATTCCGGTGGTGGTTTATCAATGTGCCTGGGATATATCGAGAACTGTACGATTACAAGCAATAAATCTCCCTATTGGCACGGCGGTGGGGCTGTGGGCTGTAAATCTTTAAAAAATTGTACAATCACAGGTAATTCCACACGCGGTTATGGCGGAGGATTATACAACTGCGAGAAGATCAGCGGCTGCACCATAACCGACAACACCACAGAAATATATCCCGGTGGCGGCCTTTCAGATTGCAGTTCGGTAGCCAACTGTATCATAAGCGGGAATTTTTCAGGCGACAACGGCGGCGGCCTGCATAATTGCAGAGAAGTGGTCAACTGCACTATCGTAGGTAACTATTCTACTGAAAAAGGCGGCGCTATGCATTATCGCGGCAATAACGGAATTATCAACAACAACATTATATGGGATAACGTAGCTGTCGATGGCGGTCAACTTTTTGTTGAATGCGATGAGCCGAACTCTGCGTTGTGGAATTTATCGGTATATCACAGTAATGTACAGGGTGGACTGGAAAGTGTAATCATCGAAACAGGCAGTACTCTGCGATGGGAACCAAATAATATCGATATAGATCCTCTTTTTGTCCTGCCGGGAAGCTGGACTGTTGAAGGCGTATGGATGGAAGGTGACTATCATTTGCTCTTTGGTTCACCTTGTATTGACGCTGGTGATCCGAATAAAGACTATGCAGGCCAAAAAGATATCGACGGGCAGGAACGCATCTTTGGACAATATGCGGATATTGGCGCCGATGAGTACGTGTATGTCGAGCCGACGTTCGAAGAATTAGCAGTTGAAGGCCCTCAAGAGGCAACAGAAGGTGATGCAGCACAGTACACAGCTATTGCCCGCTATAATAACAACTCAACAATTGATGTCACGGGCGAGGTTATATGGACGGTTGAACCTGAAGGTATTGGGACAATCAATACAGCGGGTTTATTCACAATTGGCGAGCTGGATACGTCTGTGGAAGCTATCATCAAGGTTGAATATGTTATTGAACAGGTTTTATATACAGCGCATAGAATTGTTTTATGCAGACCTTTGCCGGAACCACCAACAATATATCATGTGGATACAGTAACCGGCAGCGACGAAAATGATGGACTTAGCCACCAAACAGCTTTGAAAACTATTCAGAGAGGTATAAAAACGGCACATGAAGGTGAGACGGTTTTGGTTTATCCGGGAATTTATCGAGAATTGATCCTGTTCAGAGGTAAGGCCATAACGCTCAAAAGCGCTGAAGGCGCAGCCATTATTGAAAATCCTGATAATTTCGCCGTTCTATTCTGCTTTGGTGAGGGACGTGAGAGTGTAATACAGAATTTCGTGATAAAAAACAGCCTGGCAGGAATTTTTGTTGTCGGCAGTTCACCGACTATTAAGAATCTAACGGTTGTGAACAATAACTATGGGATTGAATGCTACAGTGGTGAGCCAGATATAAGTAACTGCATTTTATGGGACAACACTGAAATAAATTTAGCTGGCTGTGGGGCAACTTATAGCTGCATCAAGCAGAATTCTGAAGGCATAGGAAATATTAGTTCCGATCCATTATTTGTAAATGCAAATGAAGGTGACTTTCATTTGCAAAGCGAGCAAGGCAGGTACTGGCCGATGTATGATATCTGGGTGCTTGATGAGGAGACAAGTCCCTGTATTGACAAAGGCAGTCCTGTTGAGGATTGCTCGAACGAACGGGAGCCAAACGGTGGGAGGATCAATATGGGGGCGTACGGAGGTATACCCCAAGCCAGCCTGTCACCGTTTATGTCCACAGAGCTTGCTCGGCAAGGCTTCTAATCCGAAACCGATTAACATCGCAATCTATGCTCAATAGACTGAGAACAACTCATCATCCCAATTTGTGAAACGATTATTACAAGCGACATAAACGCCGACTGCAAGGTCGATTTAACCGATTTTGTTTTAATGGCCAACCACTGGCTGGAAAAAAAGTAGTATATTGCAGATAGCATAGAGCGTTAGGAACTATAAAAAGGGATTTTAACACATCCTACAGCTTGGATGTTAATCCGGCAGGGCAGCACGCCATCCTCTTTTTAACATGCTGGCCAGCAGCTGAATATCACTTTCATATTCCGGCTGATCGACTGCGTTTACGTTTTCCTGCGGGTCTTTCTCGTGATCGTATAATTCCCGCGCCATAACCTTGCCGGTTTTTCGATTTTGCCATTCAGTATAGCGAAAGCGTTCGGTACGCATGCTGTAGCCCATAATCCTGCCGCGGGGATACTGACTGAACGCAGCCTTTTTCCACGGGCGCTTCGGATCATCGAGAAGCGGCATCATGCTGCGGCCCTCCAGGTGTGAGGGGATTTGCAGACCGCACGCCTGGCAAAGAGTCGGATAGATATCAACATACTCGGTCAGAGCACTGGTGCGCTTGCCGGCGGTTTTCTTGCCGGGAACGCTGAGAATCATCGGTATATGAGTATCAAGTTCGAAGTTTGTGTGCTTGCACCAGCCGGCGTGCTCGCCGAGTTTCCAGCCGTGGTCACCCCACAGGATGATTACGGTATTATCGCTGAGTTTGAGCCGGTCTAGTTCGTCGAGCAGTCGACCGATCTGTACATCGATGTAGGAGACACAAGCGTAATAGCCATGAATCAATTGCCGTGCTAATTCATCGGAGCAAGGACCTTTCTTGGGTATGCCATAGTAATTGCGAAGCTCGCCCCAGTTTGTCGTGGCATAGGTCGGTGCGTTCTTAGGAATGAAGGGATTGTCGGCCAGCTTGATGTCTTCGGGCTTATACATATCCCAATATCTCTTCGGCGAGTTGAAAGGCAGGTGCGGCTTGTAGAAACCCATAGCGATGAAAAATGGTTTATCTTTTAGCCGATTGAACTCCCTGATCGCATGGTCCGTATTCGCCCCGTCGGGATAGGAATTGTCGGAAACGTCGGCAGCCTCGAACGCCGGGCCTCTGCCCTGCATCTTAGGATTGGCTTTGTTGTACTTTTCCATTTGAGCGATGGCTTCTTTAGTGAGATAGCCTCGCCCCTTCCAGGTGCCTTTGGGGAAGGTTCCCGCGCGATATGGCTCTGCAGTCCAGCCCTGCCGGTCGTCTTTGGGATGATGGTAGATTTTGCCGATGGAGATTGTTTCGTAGCCGTTGTTCTTGAAATGCTGCGGCAGACTGAGCACATTCGGCATAGCCTTGCGGAGCGGCGTATTAAGATCATAGATTTTAGAGGTATCAGGCCGGACGCCGCTCAGTATGCTGGCGCGTGATGGTGCGCAAACAGCCTGCTGACAATACGTCCGCTCAAAGAGAAGGCCTCGGGCGGCCAAACGATCAATGTTGGGCGAGAAAATATGTTTCCTGCCGTAACAGGCCAGCTCGGGGCGAAGGTCGTCCACGGCAATAAAAAGAATATTCATTTTGCGACGGCCGCTCTGATGAGCGTCGAGGGCGTCCCGCCCTCGAACCGCGGGCAAGATGCCCGCGACACATACAGCCCCCCTTGCTGCCATGCAAAGAAAATCACGGCGATTGACAAGACTGCTCATAGTGAAATCTCCTTGCTCTTGTTCCAACAACAAAAATTCTTTACTGATAATCGCCAAGTATAACAAATGTGCCGGTAGCAACAAGTGAATATTAATTGACATGCCCGGACGCGTATTGACAATCAGGACAAGTAGATATATAAGTGACAAAATGACGTTAAACAGCAACAACGAACAAAAAAGAATCTCCAGGCCTACAGTAATTTTATTATTTGTAATAGGATTAGCTTGTCTGGTTTGCACAGCACAGCTCTACGCAAATAATGATTCTATTCGTGACCTTATTCAAAAGGCGGGTAATGCAAACAGCGACGAAATACGTTTGGAATATCTCAAGCAACTCCGGAAGCAACCTGAACTGCAAGAATCACTCAAGGGCGACCTTGATAAAATCATCACGCAAATCGAACGCTGGCTTAATGAAAAACGGCTGGATTATTTCGGCGGAGAAGTAAGACACAACAAGGACTTTGATTTCAAGATCGCCGAAAGTTCCGCGCTCCACCCGCTGACCTGGTTGTATCGCGGCAGAATGGTCATCTGGTACGCAATGGAGTCCGGCGGCGTCTGGAGCATTCCGGAAAGGCGGCGTGAATTCTTTGCTATAGCACGTGGATTCTTCGAGAAATACGCCGAGGCATTCGACGAAAATAAAATCGCCAGGATGTACCTCGGTCATCCCACCGGACCTTACAAGAACTACATAGCAGTAGCAGGCGCGCCAACTTGGGCGGTTTATCAGCGTGAAGGATTGGAACGTCTGACCGATATCATCGAGTGGTGGATCGACAACCGTATGCAGCAAGACGGTCAGTACGGCGGTGGCTGGGGCGATGACTGTGAAATGTGGCGCTGGTGGGTGCCGGTTCTTATCGGATTCGACAGCCCGAAGATTACCGAAGCTCAGGCCCGTTTTTCCAAAGCCCTGATGAATCAGCCGCACATGAAATCAGGCTACACGACCCGCATGTCGGACGTCGAACATACCGCCGAGGACTCTGCAGATGCTATAACACCGATGATGCACATTGATCCGGAAAATGATCTGTGGCGCGAATATGCACTCACTCTTGCAGATTTCACCGAGAAGCAATGGACCGCTCGAAACGAGCGCGGCTTTCTGCAATTCAAGAGCACATATTTCACCGCAGATAAAATCGATGTCAGCACGCAACGGGCTTGTGATACAGTATATCACCCGCGAGTGGTTCAACCAACCCTGCTCTACTGGCAGCCAACCGGTGACAAGCAGCTCACCAAGCTCTTTGCCGCCTGGATGGATACGTGGGTGGATGCCGCTGCCAGGAGCGAACGGGGCAAGCCCGCCGGCATTATTCCTACGGCAATACACTGGCCGGATGGTGGTATCGGCGGCGTCGGACCGAACTGGTGGGACCCAAGGAATCACGGCGAATACACGCTGTATCTCTATCCCAGCGCAATGAGACTGATGACGCATACTTTGCTGCTGACACATCACATGACGGGGCATGCTAAATATCTCGAACCAATCCGTTCGATGGCCGATATCCGCCAGAAGTACCTAAACGCACCGCCAAAGAATGAGCCGGCCGCCGGCTCAGAAGCCTGGTGTGCAGCGAGACTGGGCAGCCTGTCGAGCGTAATAACCAAATACAGGTTCCTGACAGGTAACACCGAGTTCGACGAGTTGCTTTCCAGAGAATTGTCACCGTATATGCGTTACCGTCTGCACGACGACCCCGGCCCGCTCTTATCTGCGCTGCGGGAAAACGCAGAAGCCCTGCGGATAAACTTCGAAGGCTACACGAGCGAAGTTCGTTACACGGATCGTGTTCTGCGTTTTCCGAGTCTGTTCGCAGGCAACGCCATTCTCGGCAAGCCTGTTGCAGCAATTCACAGACCTGATCCGTCCCTGCTTTACTCGATGGTCACAGGGGACCCCGGTGACGCACTGTATTTTCCGCTCAACGCAGTACGCTGGCTGACGCCGCCACGTGACATAGCAGTTCTCGTGACCGAATCGACGGCGAACAGTTTTAGTGCTGAGCTGTTCGGATTCGGCGAATGGCATCGCTCGATGTCAGCCGAGCTTTATTTACTCGATCCAGGTCGGTACAAACTTACTCTCAAAACCAATGACAGTGGCAAACAAGAATCGGCCGGGACTTATGAATTCTCAGTCGAAAGCCGAAGGACACGCGTCAGTTTCAAATTGCCGCCGAGGAAACTCTGCGAATTACACGTAAGTCGTCTATAACGATGAAAACAGCAGACAGAAAAAAAGCCCCTGGGCAGGCAAGAACGAGTTTATTCCTTTAATCCAATATTTTTAATTTATTGTCTGAAATACTCGCCGTCTGCTTCACAGGGGCAAGGCCAGTCTGGTATAAATTTTTCAATTTTATTTTTTCTAAATCGTCATCGGCAGATTCGATAATCAGCCTTGAGCCTTTTTTAATGTCACTCGATATGCCGGCATTGACCGGTTCAACCCAGGTAAAAGCACCTACCGACCCGGGGCTTCTTACTCTTTTTCCGCCACCCAAAACTCCAGCTTAACATCTTATTTATCTTCTCCCATACCCGGCGGATTTCCCGGCTTAAACCCGATAACGAGAAAAGTACGACAGCAAAATTTTTTGCAAATTCTTAAAAAAAAGTACAAATATTTTTCCCAAAAAAGAGCGTTTTTCTGCCTAAGGCACGCCCAAGGCGGAGTGTTTTATCTATTTTCTCAAATTAGTTGTAACAGATCCGGTTGTTCGTACGTCTAATATAAATAGAGAAAGATTAAGACGTGAATCTGAAAATAAATATAAAAGAGAATGCGTTACCTTTCTCAGGAGAGATGCCTTAGATAAATGAAGGCTAAAAAGTGGTAGCTCCAAATGCTGATAATTTTTCATGGAGGATTCCAAGATGAGAAAGATCAGTGTAGAAGACAAGACACAGATAAGACAGTTTCTTTATTACGGCTACGTTTTCGGAATAAAGGACGACCGATACAAATCCTTCGGCGGCTTTCAACTATGGTGGTATGACAAGCAGCTCGATGTTTGCAACCGCTGTGAATCTCACTGGTCGGATGGACGAAAAAGGATTCGTCACTGCAGCCTGAACAGGGCAGCAAATATCTTATGGCATAAACGCCGGTCACTTTTTGTTCGCAGCAAACAACTGCACGATGATAAAAGGTTGCAGACTGCCGGGCATTATGAGTATGCAATGCAATAAGCAAGATTAGAACAAAAACTCAATTTGGATTGTTCATGCATCAACCTTTTGTACTGCTTAAAATTGCATTGAACAGCAGGCGGAACGTTCCATGAGGCTGCCCGCGATGCTGGACTCGGAATCCCAGCAGGATAATTTTTCCACTGCCGTATTGTACTTCGACAATTGCCGGCTTGTCGGATATTAATTCCTTCCCTCTTATCCATCCGCTTTCCAGCAGGATTGTATCCGAATATCTCGCTACAACACGAGCGGGGAAACGAGCACCGGGACTTCGCGGGTCCTTATCTTCCTTTTTCGATTCTTCGATCAGCTCGAACGCCTGAGATCTGGCAAAGTATCCTGAGATCCATTGGGGGCAGCCGTAACCGACCGGATGCTTCTGGTCTACACTGATGCGCAGTATAGAGCCCGGACAATAAAAATCTTTCGACGATTTGCCGCTAAGGATGTTGCGGACCGGAACATTGAAATGCTCTATAGGAAGATTGCACGAGCGGTCAACGCAGATCAGTGTCCCTCCATCCTGCACGAAGTCCTGCAGCGTAACGATTCCTTCGGGGCCTATGCCGCCAACATACTGCGGCTCGGTCGTATCCACGGCTCTTCCCTTAATGATCGAGCCGGAGCTTAGAGAAGGCAGGATAAGACAATTGTATCTTTCTTTAAGGTTCCCGGCACGGATTTCTGCATTGTGCACGGAAGTATAATCAAACTCAAAATTATCCAGTACCAGCCGTGTCCAGCCTTCGTCTATGCTGGCTGTCCACGGTTGATAAAGTCCTAAACGCGGAGGTGACATATCGGTAAGTGCAGGTTCAACATCCGGATATTGTTGCTGTATCCCGGTTAATACAGCAGAAATTCCTTCAAGAAGTTCCTGTGTCGCTGACGCCACTTTATTAACATCAGATATGAACAAAGAACCGCAAGGCACTTCCATGCCGATTATATCCTTCCAACGATCACGAGAAGAAATAACTCTAACGGGAATGTTTGCCTTAAACAGGCGGTTAATTAGGCGGTAATTGTCATTAGTACCGGCTCGTACTACATAGCCACCGATATCCTCCGGCGATTCAATCAGTTTACCCTGCGGCATGTTTACAGCTTGAAGCTTTCTTGTCACAGATTCAAACGGCTGATTAACGCTGACAGCTCGCACTCCCATCTGCAGGGGCAGCGACCAGCCTGCCGTGTCATAGGGGGCTTCGGGTGGCCCGCCGGGATATGAGGCTCGATCGGGATAGACCTGCCTCTCCATCATGTCGTTCAGATGAGCACGATATGGCTGCGAGCAATAGAGAATGTAAGTTCCTGCCGGATACCGCACGCCGTCCGCCATAAATTCCTGCTGGGCCTGATACAGCTCGATTCCGGTAGCATGCAGGATCGAAAGCATTTCCGCCGCGTTTCTGGCATCGAATTGATCGGGAGGTACCAGCCATGCAAACGGCGGCTCAGTTTTACCTTTTTCTATCGCATCGCGGGCCTGTTTGATTGTGTTGCTTTTGATCATATCGTGATACCGCGTCGCTAACGTAAACAGGCTCATGCAAGCAATCTTTTCGTACTCCACGATGTCGCGCAGTCTCCACCAGCCGCCGGGCCACGGCTCGGGAAAATTTGTTGCTATAGCATAATTCGGCATGCCCCGTTTGCCTCCTCTCAGTTCGCTTTTTCGCTGGAAAATCGGTGAGGCAATCAGCACGCTAGCCGCTTCGGTGAGGATTCCCGTAATGTTATGCCGGTATGCCGTAGTGCGAAATCCTCCCTGCCACCAGTTGTCGTACATCGCGCTGTTGAGAATGCCTTTCCTGCCGGCCCGTGTAAGCTCAGCCGCCATGTGCCCGCCGATGATCAGCATCATGTGGTCGTTCAGCGGATGGACGTTCGGATTTTTCGGATCGAAGAATGGCGGCACAAAAAGCCTTGCCCCCGAACTGCCCATCTGGTGAATGTCGTATACGATGTTAGGCAGCCACCGCTCATAGATCACTCGCGTCACTAAGCGCGTCTCTTTAAGGTTGAGCATAAACCAGTCGCGATTATTGTCGTGGCCGGCATACTTTTGATAAAGCCACGGCATCCCTGTCCCTTCCCATGGCTTGCCCAGCGAACGCTCGTACCAGTCGATAACTTTGTCAAGCCCATCGGGATTGGCGCTGGGAATCAGCACAATAATTGTCCGCTTTAATATCTCATCGATTTCCGGCGATGTCCCGGTAGCCAAATCATAAAGCAATTCCATAGCCATCTGACTGGAAGCGATTTCCGTCGAATGTAAATTACAATTAACCAGCACCACGACTTTAGCATCAGCGATAAGGTTATTTTCATGTTGTTCGTTTTCTATCAAGCGAGGATCAGCAATTTGCTTTTGTTGCTGGATCGCCTGTTCGATTCGTGCCGGGGAGGCATCATCGGTAATCTCGGCAATGATCATTTGCCGTCCCTCGGTGGTAAGACCAATCTGGCGCACATTTACTCTGCGTGAATTCTCGCTGACATGCTGGAAGTATTCTCTAATTTTCTCGTAGCGAGCAACCTTGTAATCTGCTCCGACCTGGTGCCCGATCAACGCCGCTGGAGGCTGAACCTGTGCAGCCACGGTGCACCCGGGATTTGTTAATAAAAATGTTGCGAACAATGTAAAGGCAAGAGTGAAGAGACTCTTACGTTCCATAAGCTGTCTCCTTAATGAAAAAAATATCAAAAATTCAGTTTGAAATCTTAATTTATTCTATGAACAGAATAACAAATCATCCTGATAGATACGACCGATTTTCACAATTTTCTGTCACTATGATTCAGTTTAGACTTAACTCGGATTTCGACCAAAAGTACCTTAGTCATATAAGTTTCAAGCTTAAAGTTAATAGAAGTGCCGGAGGAGCATTTTAATTCCCAGATATTTCATCAAATCATTTTCTACAAGCAAGGCTCAAAAAATACAGAGAATCTTTACAGTTGCCGATAATAGATAGTACGTTTAAGTTTTATGCTTTAAGTTTTAAGCTTAAAGTTTATCTAATGGAGTAGTATCTTTATTTATAAGGAGTTTTCTGAAAATCCCAAGTCTCTTGTTCACTGTAATATCAAGTGTTCCTGAATGCAGAAAAAGCTCCAAAAACGCGATTATCAGTATTGATAACGCACCTAAAAAGAATTTTTAACAGGTCCCAGAAAAGTGCTCAAACCGGCGAAAAAAGTACTGATAACAGCGAAAAGTCAAAGGAGAGGTATTATTTCCTTGAATTTCGTGTCCACTTATGATATGATATTTATTCAGGCATGAAGGAAGAAGTGTTTAATCAATTAAGGATGGTTTATTTAATCTGGAAAGGTTGTAAGATGGTTAAATTAAGGAAAATGTGGGTTGTTCTTCTTTACGTGGGATTGGTAGTCTGTAGCTTGAAGACCGCTGCAATAGCCCAAACATCAGAGGAGCTGAATTTGCCCGTAGATACAACCACGCGTCTGGTCGTAAGGGAACTGCGTATAAGCGGCAACACATTAATATCAACCGGAGAGTTGCTGGAGTACATGCCGGCTGTTTATAATGCCTCCGGTCAAACGTTGTCCCAGGCGGACAGCCAGTACCTTTATGACCTGAGACCTATCCAGCAAATCGTAACGGTGCCCGGCCAGCCCCGAGAAGTCTCGTTAAGGACTATTCAGGGCCTAACGCAATACATACTTTCTGTATACCAGCAAAATGATTACTCCGGCATATATGTGTATGTTCCGGAAGGGGCAATCAGAAATGGTAATGAGCTGGTGAATGGAATTTTGCCGATAAACATTCTCGAAGCTCCTGTCAGCGAAGTCAGAATAAAATATTACGACGCCGAACGAACTGAAGTTGAGGACGGTTATCTTCGCCGGTCTGCTCTTGAAAAATGGTCGCCGGTTGAACAAGATAAAGTAGCAAGTCAGAAAGAGCTGAATTATCTGGTCAATCTTCTCAATCTCAATCCCGACAGACACGTATCGGCAGTCGTATCCAGAGGTGCCGAACCGAACACGCTGGCGATCCAGTATGACGTTTACGAAACAGATCCCTGGCATTACTTCATCCAGGCGGACAATTCCGGAAACGAAGAGATGGAATGGGCGCCGAGGGCCGGAATAATTAATACGAATTTTTTAGGTATAGATGACAAGTTAATCGCCTGGTACAAGGCTGACTTGGATGCTTTCGATGAAAATTACATTGTGTATGGCAGTTATGATTTTCCGGTAATGGGACCCCGGCTTCGTCTCAACCTTTACGGTTTAAAAAGTGAGGCTGACATACAAAGGTACTATGCAGGAGCAGGCGATCTCAATTTTTTAAGCAACGGCACGACTTACGGGGCCATACTAAGTTATAACATTTACCAGGAAAGAAACTGGTTCTTCGATATTACAGGATCTCTTAGCAAAACAGATATCAAAATCGATAAAACATTTTCTTTATTTAGGACCAAAGGTGATACCGAAATGGATTTATGGGGAATCGGTTTTAATGTTCATCACAGAGAAGATATGTCTAATACCTATTTCACGCTTAATTATACAGATCCCATTGACGTCGAAAGCGAAGAAGATCTTCTTGCACGAGTTTGGGATGAGGATTTTAGTATTTTTAGCGCTTCCGCCAACCACAGTCAGTATTTGGATCAAGATAAAGTTCAGCAACTCAGGGGTAATTTCAGATGGATAGTACCTACTGAAAGATTACACGATGTACATATGACATCCTTCGGAGGTATGTACTCGGTCAGAGGATACGATGAAAACGAAATTATGGCAGATGGCGGATTATTAGCCTCAATTCAATATGAGTATGATTTGGTCAGGCACAATCAGGCTATAGAATCCGAAACAGTGTTGCACGAAGAACTAAAAAGACTGGCACCCATTGCCTTTCTTGATTATGGCCGGACTAAGTTTGAAGACCCTACTGATTATGAAGATGCAAATTGGGATAGTGAGACACTCTTATCAGTTGGTTTCGGTGTTGCTTTTGAGGTTGGAAATAATTTTAGTGCAGCAGTGTATTGCGGCGTTCCGCTGGAGGACACGCCAGAAACCAACAGTGGTAATAGTCGGATTAGCGCAAGCGCAATGCTGCGATGGTAGCATTTTATATAAAATATATGGGGAGTATTACAGTACATGGAGAAATAATAGTGCATGGACGAATTTAGATAGCAATTGTTACTTTTATTAGGGGATGGATGATGGAAAGAAGAAGAAGTTTGAAAGGCCGTAATTGGAGGAAGGTAATAACATACCTCCTGATGTGTTGCTTGTTCCTGAGCACGTCCTTGCCTGTCGCATTGGCTGATGTGACACTTGATGGAATCATACGTGGAGAAATCACCGTGGATTCGCCTACAGCAACAACACAGGAGATGTTCGCAAGTGATGGCGCAATAGGTCACTTCAGTAATTTTGACATTGCAGCAGGTCATTTTGTCAATTGTGACCAGCCAAGCACCGATGCCAGTGCTTTATTCAGAGTATTTTCCGGAGACGGTACACAGATTTACGGCCAATTCGATGCAACAGGTCATATTTATCTGGTTGACACAGCCGGAATCCTTTTCGGTCCTGATTCTGTAATCAATGTCACACGATTGGTCGCCTCCGGTCTGGATATATCAGATCCTGCATTCGATACCATCATGGGAGGCGGACAAATGGAATTCGCCAACGGCGATGGAGAAATAACTAACCGAGGTAAAATCTATGCCGATGACGTCTATCTTATCGGTGACCAAATCCTTAATCTCGGCACGATTCAGGCTCCGGACGGATTGGTTGTAATGGCTGCCGGCGACCAGGTATTTCTTGCTCAGGATGGAAGTGATGTTTCCGTCACCGTATCAAGCCTTCGGGGCGGCCTTGGTAATCCTGATATTAGCAACAGAAATGGCGTCTATGCAGATACAATAATTCTTGCCGCCGGGGATACTTTTTCAAGTGCTATTACTAATGTTAGTTTTCTTGCTGCATCAGGTGGTACAGTAAAGCTCCAGGCTGCAATTATTGAAAACAACGGCTCGATCGATGTAGATGCCCCAACCAGCTCCGCTGATGGCGGCAACATAAGCCTCATCGCTACTGATGAAATAATAATTGATCCGGCAGCAAGTCCTTATAACAGTCTAACGGCAAACGCTGATGCCACTGGTAATGGTGGGAACATAACCATAGAAACCGAAGGTACGGTTACTATCGGTGATAACGCAGTGATTACCGCATCAGGTGGCAGTACCTCAGGTGACGGTGGGACTGTGTCAATCACCTGTGATGATTTTGTAGTTACCGGTGAAATTTCCGCCTCGCCCGGGAACAAAATCAACGAACCGGGCAACCTGGAGATTACTACTCCGAGCGTCATTATTGCGGACGGCGTGAATGCCGGCGAAACTGACACTCTCTATGAGAAAGACATAGAAGCCCTCTCACAGGGAGGAACCAATCTTGTTGTAAACGCAGAAGAAGGCATCACCATCAAGGATATAACCGACAATGAAATCACAGGCCAATTCGGTAGTATTAAGCTTTTCGCAACAGGCGATGAGAGTGCCGTTACATTTGCAGATAATACCGTTGACGGAACACCGGAAATTAGCGACACAATCAGAACCACCCTCGGGGATATTATTATTGAGGCCGGCAGTGGCGGTATTAATGCCGGCAATCTTATAACCGGCGAAGACTTGCCTGATGAGAAACCCGCTCCAGGTATGATATTTCTTACCTCTAACAATGGCGGTGACATAACCACGGGAGATCTCATTATCGAAGACGGATGGGGTCATGCCGAGATTAACGTCAAGTCTGACAGTGATCTGACTGTCAATGGTGATGTTAAGGTTGGAAAGAATTCTTATATTCTTAATGCCCCGCCCGAGGCTGCTGAAGCCATGGTATATCTGAAGGCCCGTGACAATGTGGTCCTCAACGGAGAAGTATGTGCCGATGCTCACGGTATGGAAGCTGCCGAAGATATAACCAAGGCTTATATTGAGATTTCTGCAGGTGGAGATGCGGAAATTAACGGCGATCTTTGGGCGGAAGCTCAGGTTTCAAATAATGGAACCGCTGAAGCGACTGTAAAGGTCGAAGCAGTAGGTGACATTACATTTGCCGAAGGAGTCGAGATTGACGCAATAGCCGATGACGCAGCAGCCGAGTCCAACGGGCCGGGCTGGGAAGATGACGAAGCAACAACGGCCACGGGGCATGCTCAAATCATCATCGATGAGAGTGCGATATTCCCCGTAGATGACATTATCACAACATCTAAGTCTGCTGCTAAAGAGCTCAATGTCCTTGATAATGACATACCAATAGGCGATGTAACAATAGATCATTATGAGGATCTTACTGCCGGTACGCTGACCCCGATTCTGGATGGTGACAGCATTGTAGACTATACTTACGAACCTCCAGAGGACCTTACAGCTTTCACGTTTGATGCAGAAGGTAAATCTATAGAAAAGGTTACTTTTAAATACTTTGTCAAAGATGCTGAGGGAGTCGTTTCTGATAATCCAGCGACAGTAACAATCACATTGACCAACAGTCTGCCGGTCGCAGTTGCAGATAAAGCGACAACTAGTCTGGGCCAGCCTATCAAAATCGATGTGCTCATCAATGATACCGATCCGGACCTGGGTGACGTTCTCACAGCTATAGACTATCCCAGCACAACAAAGAACGGCACGGTTGTAATGAACGAGGACGGCACGTTCACTTATACACCAAATGAGGGCTTTTTTGGTGACGATAGCTTTACATACGCAATTACCGATGGCTTCAATACCTCATCAGAAGTGGAAGTGAAAGTTACAGTAACTGAAACAATAATACCGTCTCTTCCGTCAGGTATGCCTCCGGCACCGGGTCTCGATATATTAAACATAGAGATAGAAGTCTCTGGTTGTCCGGCTTTGGTGAAATGGGCGGCCGAGGAAGTTGGAATTGACGAAAGATTAGTGCAAATCTGGGTAGCTAACTCTCTGGCTTCCACCGGAAACATCCAGCCGTGCGATGCTTGCCAGGGGCTTAAGAATTCAGCTAAGATCCTGCTGGACGCCGACGGCACTCATATAGCCGCTCTGGCGCAGGTAGTAAATGAGTTCGCATCAAGCACTGCACCGCCGACAGAGGAGCAGATGGTGGCAATTGCTGATGCTATAGCACGCAACACGGACGAAGACAGCTATTATGCTGTGGCCGATGAATATCTCGAAGCTCTTACGACGTACGTTGGCATCTTGAGCGATGAAATGGGTTTCTCAACAACAGAATCCGTTCAACTTGTAACAGATAAATATGTTGGCCGTTTGGCCCAGGGTCAGAATGTCGGCGTCGCCGCCTTCATAGCGGCAAGTTTAGCTGCTCTTGGAGGATAAAAAAGCAGATTAATATTCTGATTGATGAAGTTTAAGCTTGCCGTCAGGGACTTTCCAACCCCCCCTGACGGCAGCTTTCTTTTAGAAGAGAATATTCTCAATTGGCAGCTCTTGCAATCGGAGCAAAAGCCACTCTTTTACGCGCGCGAATTTCCTCGGCACGCTGCTCGAGCCTTGCCGCCTCCGTCATGTTGCCAGTTTCGCGATGTATCTGAATCTGTGTCTCCAGTACATCGGCAATATACGGGTGATACTCGTCAAAAATATTCTCTAGTATACCCAATGCCCTGCTGCATAGTTTTTGAGCATTGGGGTAATTGTCCTGATTAACATACACCTTAGCGAGATTGTTAAGAACGATGGCTGCTCGATCAGTTTCAGTGCCCTTCGCACTTTCCAGAATTCCCAGTGCTTTTTGCAGGGTTTGCTCGGCCTTTGTATATTCTTCGCATAAAATGTACAATTCCCCCAACCGGCTCAAAACATCACATTCAACCGCACACCTGGAAGCGGCGATATCCTCAAGCGAATCCAACGATTTTTCGAGAAGCGCTTTTGCATTAACCAAATCCCCTTGGGCCTCATAAATGCTTGACTTAACCAGCCAGGCCGGCACGAGAAAATGATGAACCGGACCATAGATTCTTTGTTGTTTCGGCAGCACTCTGGAAATCAATTCTTCCGCCTCGGTATATCGCTGCTGAAGAACATAAAGTGTCGCCATGCTACAGAGCACCTTCGTCGTATAAAGATGATCAGGTCCGTAGTTATTTTCAATTGAAACCATTGCCTCGGTAAAATAAGCTTCGGCCTTTATATAGTCACCCTGTGCGGCGAGCAGGCGAGCCATATCTACCTTGAACGGTGCAAGTTCCTGATCATCTTCGAGACTATACCCCCGAACAATAGTCAAAGCCCGTTCAAGAACTTCCACTGCTTCGGAGTACCGGGCCTGCATCAGATATATTTCGCTCAGAATTCTCAAAGTGTACGCTACATAGGGGTGACTCTGGCTATACGTTTTTTCCTGCAGCTCCAAACCCGACAGGCAGGTTTTCTCTGCCTCTGCCAGCCGGCCCTGGTTCTTGTAAAGATATGCCAGGTCAAGCATGCAGGCGCTCATTTCGGAATCAGAAGCGTTCGTCTCCTTTGCCAGGTTCAGCGCCTTGACTAAAAAAGGCTGAGCCTTTTCATAGCCGCCCGAGGCCATGTAAACTCTCGCCATAGATCGCAGAGAACCACACGAATAAGCCCTTTTTACTGGCGTCGCCAGAGCACTACCAATACCGACGAAAAATACAAATGAAACACAAACTAAGGCTGGAATAATACTGTGTCTGTTCAGTCCTTTAGTGGACAGTGTTATAGCTGCCGCCATCATCGAATCCTTTATCTAAAGCTTTAAGCATTAACAAATCTCATAATTCATTGTCGAACGATTAGAACGGCGGCTTTAGCGTTCTTTGCTTATTTGTCTTGGTGTTGCAGCTCCGATTAGAGCTTTTTCCTTATCTGCTCCGCTTAGAGCTTCGGAAAATTTAATCCGTCGGTCATTATCGGTCCATCCGGCTGGCTGCCCTGGTGGCGGTAAAAGGGATGTTATTAACGTGATAAAGGCGGGCTATCTATCAATATCAATTATGGATTAAACAATCTTTAGAAAAGTGCTGGTATTTTTCGTTGAATCAATGTATATTAAATGAAGCAGTAAATGTATTTGTGTTACCGGAGTAAAAACTTGCGGGCGTAATTCAGTGGTAGAATGTCAGCTTCCCAAGCTGAATGTCGTGGGTTCGAATCCCATCGCCCGCTTCTCAACAACTACCATGTTCGTAGATACTTGTCCCCATTCATGCTTTAGATTTTAATATTCCATCGAGTTTGTGGTATTTTCCTTGCTGTAAAGCTGGGAAATATGGTATAAATAGAATAAGTGGGCCGATTGTTTTTAAGCTGGATGTTTTAATATAGTAGTATGTGATTGTTGCCGAAAAGAATCAGACTCTTGTCCAGGGAAAACTTCTATGCGTATGAAATTATGTTTCTTAGCTTCTCTTATTATCTTAGTTTTAGCCGGCTCAAATAAAGTATTTGCAGCAATTGTTATAGAAAAATTAATTGCTGTAGATAACGATGATGGAGAAGACCACATTGCCTATCCAGGGCAGGCCGACGATGGTGCGGAAGGTCTCGGCAGCAGCGATCTTGAGATGCCATGGGAAGATGGCATTCGATCGAGCTCCTACCAGGTCATCGGTTTGCGTTTCATAGATCTTCAAATCCCTAAAGGCTCAGAGGTCGTAAATGCTTATGTGCAATTCACGGGGGATGATGACGATAACAATAAGCTGACCGGAGGGCCTGTGAATCTTATCATCAACGGTCTTCTACAGTCCAATCCGGATGAATTTAGCGGCAGTGAAGACTTCTATACAGACAGAGAACCTAAAAGCACCACGAAAGTCGCGTGGAGCAATATACCAAGCTGGACCAATAACCGGGCGACAGCAGCAGCCCGGACGCCCGATATTTCCAACATCATACAGGAGATAATCGATCAGGGCGACTGGGCCAGCGGCAACGCCCTTATAATATTTATCAGAGATGATGAAACAAATCCCTCCGAAGGTCAGCGAAGTGCCCTGGCTGGTCCGGGGGCAACCGGGCCATTGCTGCATATAGAACTTTCGAGTAGTTGGGCCACTCAACCCAATCCTGCAGATGGTGCTTATTATCAAAACACATGGGGGGGCCTTATTTGGGCACCCGGGGATACTGCAGCTTCACATAATGTGTATTTTGACGACAATTTTACAACTGTGAATGACCGCACCGGCGATGCATTCCAGGGTAACCAGACCGAAACGCAATTACCTGTTGGATATTCCGGATATCCCTTTCCGGATGGTCTTACTCCGGGCACGACCTACTACTGGTGTATCGACGAAATTGAGGCCGACGGCGTCACAATATTCGAAGGGCCTGTCTGGAGTTTTACGATTTCGCCCAAAACAGCATACAATCCCGAACCATTTCATGGCCGGAAATATGAGATCCTCAATGCGAGACTAAACTGGACGGCAGGTCTTGGTGCTACGGCACACTACGTCTATTTCGGCACAAGTTATAATGATGTCAACGATGCCAGGGGAGCTTCATCCCAGAGGTCGACGACTTACAATCCAGGTCGCCTAACAGCAGACACGGCATATTTCTGGCGAGTCGACGAACTTGACGGCAGGAACATGTATAAGGGCGATATCTGGGCTTTTAGAACAAGACCTGAAATCCCAATCACCGATCCCAACCTCGTCGGCTTCTGGAAATTCGATGAAGGCTATGGCAGCACCTCGCTTGATTTCTCGGGCCATGACAATCATGCTACATTAGAAGGTGACCCGGAGTGGGTCGAAGGCGTCGTAAACAGCGCACTGAACTTGGGTGGCTCGGATTATGTTGTGATTGATGGTGTTGACGATGACATAACAACTACCAATATCACGCTTAATATATGGATCAAAACTACTCAGACATCGGAGGGTAATATTTTTGCATGTAATGATAGTGCCAGTGATCATCCCTTGATGTTAGGTATTGATAACGGCAATCCATATGTGCATGATACCGGCTCGGAAACACAATTCCCTAAAGCAGTAAATGACGATCAGTGGCATATGTTAACGTTTGTCAGAAACTTGGCAGCAGGATATGTATACGTCGATGCGGTCCGGGCGGGCATGTATGATCCCAACTTCACTCTGGACACAATAACACGCTGGTCAATAGGGCAGGAATGGGACAGCACAACGCCGAGCGATTTTTATACAGGCACGGTGGATGAAGTTCGCATCTATAACAAGGCATTGGTACCGGCCGAGATAGCGGAACTTTTAAGCGGTGACCCGCTGATCGCAGGGGATCCGAGTCCTGGTAATTATTCGACTGTAGATGTTGAAGAAGTAAAACAGCCCCTGAGCTTCTCGCCGGGAAAGAACGCAACTCAACATGATGTATATTTCGGCACGGATAGAGGTCTTGTCGAAACAGCAGACCTCTCCGACACATCCGGTGTTTATCGAGGCATACAAACAGCAACAAATTATAAACCAGCGGAAAACCCTGCTTGGGGAACCGGGCCATATTACTGGCGCATCGATGAGTACAATCAGTACGCAATAGTCAGCACGGGCAGTATTTGGAGCTTTACAGTAGCAGACTATTTAATCGTAGATGATTTTGAGGACTACAATTCAGAAGACCACCAGATATGGTTTGCATGGCACGACGGCCTTGGCTATGGAAGTCAGGCCGTTCCACCTTACTATCCCGGTAATGGGACCGGCTCCACCGTAGGCGATGAAAACACCAACTCATATGCCGAAGAGACAATTGTTCACGGCGGCAGCCAGTCAATGCCGCTCCATTACGACAATAATAAACAGGGCTACTCGAAGTATTCGGAAACAGAAATGACTCTGAGTGCCCGGCGCGACTGGACTCAATATGATGTTAGCGAATTGTCTATCTGGTTCAGAGGCTACCCGGCATCTGTTGGCAGCTTCGTTGAGGGCCCGGCCGGCACTTATACGATGACCGGCTCCGGCACGGATATCTGGAATCAGGCAGATGAGTTTCATTTCGCATATAAGGAATTCACAGGTGCCGGTTCGATCGTAGCTAAGGTCGAAAGCATCACTAACGCTCACCCCTGGGCCAAAGCCGGTGTAATGATTCGCGGCTCGCTGGAACCGGATTCGCAATACGCTTTTGTATGTGTAACGCCCAACAATGGGATATCCTTTCAATATCGCTTTTTTCCCGATACCGATAGTGACAGTACGACCCAGGCGGATATTGCCGCCCCGTACTGGATCAAGCTGGAGCGCAGCCTGTCCAGCAGATTTACAGCTTACTATTCGACCAACGGTTCAACATGGGTGCCCGTTGCTAATTCTTTGCCGCAGTACATCTCGATGAATACGAGTGTCTATGTCGGATTAGCCCTTACCAGCCATGACGATGCTCAAACGTGCCAGGCCAAATTCTCGAACGTCCGGATTACCGGCACGGTCGGCCCGACGTGGACGAACCATGATATCGGCATAGCCAGCAACACCGCTGAGCCTGTTTATGTTGCTGTCTCCAACACTACCGGCCAGCCTGCCGTGGTTGTCCACGATGATCCTGCCGCTGCTCAGATCGATACCTGGACCGAATGGGCCATTCCGCTGCAGGCCTTTGCCGATCAGGGTATCGACCTGACCGACGTTGACAGACTCGCGATAGGTCTTGGAACTCGGGGCAACATTACGATACCCGGCGGCGCCGGCAAGATGTTCATCGACGATATCGGTTTGTATCGCACCGTAACTGCTCCGTAATGATTATTCGGCCGCAAGTATGGCCTTGATTTCTTCCAATGAAACCAGGCCGGTGCTGCCCAGCTTGATTGTGCCGTCGGTTTCGATAAAGAAACTGCTTGGAATGCCTCGTATAGAACTATATGGGGCAGGCAGAATATTGGGAGCGAGCAGAATCGTATAGTTCATTTTCGCCTTGGCAACGAAATTTTTGACTGTTTCCGGCCTTTCATTCGAAATGGCTAATATTGCCAGGTTATCCTTGCTGACCGTATTTCGCAACTCGATCAGATGCGGTATCTCCATCCGGCACGGGCCGCACCAGGTCGCCCAGAAGACAATAAGAACATCTTTGCCCTTGTAATCGCTGAGCTTGTGCTCTTTGCCCTCTAAGTCAGACAATGTGAAATCCGGTGCAGGCTTGCCATACCACGGCTGAAACGACGGGCCCCAGGTTCTTGCTGCCTTGATTATTTGTTCCAGACTCGGTCCGCTGCTGGCCCTCGGGCTGCTGTCAACCTGAGTCGGCCGGCCGGCCCAGATGCCTGCAATTTCATCGGCCGAGGCGTTTACCTGGTCTTTACTTGTGTGAAGAGCAAAATCTAACGTGAACGACCGGCTCTCGTGCGGGGCGAGCTTCGGAACCCGGCCGAACTTGCGCTCGATTGACCTGTTACGTGGAAAACCGGTGCCGGGCTCAAGTCCCGTCACATACCCGTCTTCCTCGGCTACCGGATTCTTCCAGAGCGTAAAGAACGGCAATTCCTTGACCGAATACGTCATTGACACAGCTTTATCGCGGGCGGCGTTGTGAAGCATTACCTTCGTTCGGTCGTTCTTGTCGGCCCAAAGCTGTAAGCAATAAACCTGCTCCGGAAAACCCGCCCTGGCAGCCTTATAGATATTGTAAGTCGATACATCTTTTGCCGCGTGCTCGTTAATCGGCGTTACCTGCTTTACCGGCCCGAAGAACCTCGCTCCTTTTTCCATCAAAGGCGGCCCGTAATTCCCATGATAAAGAATGCCGAATTCCTGCTCGATAGCGCTGTGATTAGTTATCTTATCAGAAATTTGAAATTCGTTTGTACCGGGCACAGTCGAAACCTCGGTCAGAATATCCAGCTTCGGGCCGTGCAGCAAGGTCTCATCGACCCTGCCGCGTACTGTAATACGGTAGGGTTTCTCGCGTTCGATGATTATCTCCACCATCGAAGCCGGCGTGTTGCAAATCTTGCCGTGCAGCGTCAGGTCCATCGTTGCTTTGTTGCCTGTATTGTCGATGAATTCATCGGTTCCCGGTGCTCCGAAGAATTCCAGGCCGCAGCGGACCAGCCACTCATTGAAACCCTCGAGCCAGCCCAAACCCTGCCGGCTTTCAAGATTGATGTATTTAGGGTGGACAAGCCCCTTAACCGGCGAATCCCAGCCGAGGCGTAAATCACCCATTACAACGTGTTGAATAGACATGCCCCGCGTCGGCACGACATTTAAGCTCAGTTTGCCGTTATTGACCTCGATGACCTCGACGCCCTCCTGCCTGCCGCCGTGCAGGACATATTTCTTTACCGACCACGCAACGGGGCTATCCGGCGTAATTTCGTTGCTAGTGATATTTGCTGTCTCTTTATAGATGTTCTGTTCGACGTCGGTGAGGATCAGCCGATAAGGCTCAACAGCCTGGGCCGAGGAAATCCCAATTATTGCTAAAATAATCGATGTTAGCCTGAGCATAGCTTTACCACCTTTCTGTACTTTGTTGATATTGTCTTTCGAGCATTATACGAGCATTTGGCGGCATATGGTCTGTATTTTTTGCTAATTTAGCAAATTGGCTTTGTTTTTTCAACAAACCCCCAGAAAATCTGGGGGCTAATTAAGATTGGCTTTGAATTGGGTTTGTTTCCACCAAGTGTCCAATCGCCAAAATTGTCATAAGTCATTGTCAATGCTGGATTAATGCCATTTTGGCCTTTCAAAAATTGGCTTTGTTTTTTCAAAACATACTTTTCAACTTGTTTCGGATTTAGGATTTCCGGCTAACAGCCGGCTTTGGTTTTGTTTTTTCAAATGAACACAAGAGCCTAAGACATACGATCATAAGAGCGTAAGAAACTCTGGATTTATTGTCATCTTTTGACTTTTTACTTGAATATGTTTTCTATATTCATTTTTATCTATTATACGCACCGTCCCGTATAATGGCGGGCAAATTCCAGAAAAATCTCCGTGACACAGCGTTCTTTGTTATGATGCAGAGGAAGCGGAGAAGTGGTACATGGCAAGAAAAACCAATCGACATACTTAGTCTCAATATTAAATGAATTTCACAGTTGATTGTATATATAAAAATTGCTGTTTATGGTTTTTCTATACAATCTTTATTTTCTCACAGCACAAATGTGAGAATCTCATAGCAAAACGGTCGGAATTTCAGCGGAAACCACTAAAATATCGTCTCTTTTGGCCAAGAAAGGCGTTGGCAGGAAAAATAAGTAGTTACCACAATTGATAAAAAAGACAACACGTCTTATTATAATGGTGTTGGTGATGCAAGAACAATGGTGTGAAGGGTAATATATCTTTCGATTCTTCCCATTCGCAGAGACCATCTTGGCCATCCATCACAGATGTAAACAGATCTGAGTGTCAGCTTTCATGGATGAGAGCAGTGCAAAAACACGGAACAAGCGCTCCAGTGGGATGGAGATTTTGTCTCTTCACTCCACAATAATCACCAATACCAGAAAGCAGTTTCAACATCCTAAATTCTCAAGCCGGCAAGCATCTAACCCTCTGATCCACCAGTTGACTTGGCAACGTAGTCTCATCAGTGAGTGCAATGTGTACCCAGCAGAAACTGTAACCTATGGCCTCGTCTGGAAAGGGCATGAGCAACCCGGAAAGGAGTAAACATGAAAACGAACAGAACCACTATTATCGTAACCACGGCTGTGCTGGCGGTCGTGCTGCTCACAGTTGTAGCCATAACGAGTGTCATCACAGACAACTACGGTGGCTTATAGACAGGTTCAATTTGGACTCTGTTAAGTTTGAGGTCAAATCGTAAATCTGAATTAGGCTGCCGCTCAATAGCGAAAGGAGGTGATACCTATGGGCTGAAACTCGCAACTCACAGGTAGATATATTTATATCAGTTGATGTCTGTCCCCAGTGTAAGTTCAGAAGCTTAGAAGGAGAATCAATCGGTCAGAGGACTGCCAGCCGTTCTGAGTTATGAGAAAAGGATTTCAGAAGCAATTTGTTAGGAGAACAAAATCATGAAAACGTTAAGATTATTACTTTTGGCTATATTGATTATGGCAATCACGTCATCAGCTTTTGCATTTGACCCCAATACAACCGTGGACATCTCGGCTACACCGTCGACTGTTCCCATTGGTGGCACTGTCAACCTGGAAGTCAGCGAGACGAACACCGGCGACGTTCCCCTGTTCGTCGTCTACGTCGACGTATTCTATGAAGCTGAGATAGTAACCCTTGAATTTCCACCCGATCTCGACAGTGGCAACGGTGACGACGTGCTGGATCCATGTGAGGTCTGGACGTGGAATACTGGGCAGCTCGAGGGTATACCGGTGATCGGGCCCACTGTGTTCACTGCAATTGGCACCGGTCTCGATCCGCACCACGGTTATGGGGTAGTCACATTTCCCGATTACCCAGACGAGTTGGACGAGGCGTTAGTGGCGGTCGCCGATGATCCTAACATTGTCATTGAAATGACAGTTGACAATCCGAATCCATGCTATGGCGATACCATTTACTACACTATCACTATAGCAAACACAGGGTACTGGCCTTTGGAGAACGTTCTGGTAACGAACACCCTCTTCGGTGTTGATCCTCTTCCCGGATTCCCTCCTGTACTGACACCCGGTGAACTCGCTATTGAAGTTTTCCCATACGTTGTTCAGGCAGATGATCCGTGTTGCCCGCAGGTGTCTACTGCCCATGTCTATTCGGACCCAGAGGGACCATCGGAGATTCCGGTCAACGATGAAGCGAGCGTTGAGATTTGTCCCGAACAGTGCGGCGGAGAAGGTTGTCCCCCCGGATTCTGGAAGAACAACGGCGATAAGCATGGTGCAAGCGCCTGGTGCGACCTCTTTAGCCCGAGTATGCATATCAGTGATTTTTTATTCTTGAACGAGCCTTTAGTAATAAGAGGTAAAGGACGGAGCACCATCACTGATCCGACCCTGCTGCAGGCCTTGGGTGCCAATGGCGGCGGCGTTAATGCCATGATCAGACACGGTGTAGCTGCAATGCTTAATGCTGGCAGTGAATGCGTCAACTATCCAAAAGATAATCCGTTGGAGATTATCATGATGATCGAGGATGCCTTAAATGGAGTAGGAGCCTACACTGTCAGTGAGCTTCATTACACGTTCGCCTTCTGGAACGAAGCCGGCTGCCCGGTTAATCAGCACGGTGAGTGCGTCGGTGTAGAAGAGGAGATTGACGAGTAAACAATAACAGATGGATTGAATGCATCCCTAAGAGGCTGTGAGTATCCGCTTGCAGCCTTTTTTCTATGCTCTTCGGAGCGATTCGGCTGTTTATCCGTTAACCGAAAGAGCATTATTTTACTGAAAAACCATAGCAAGATGGCCGGAGTGGTTGCATTTTCAGGTTAGATTTGATTTAATAGCGGGGTTTTATTAAATTCACATTTTAAGGAGCTAAAAGAATGAATCACAAAAGAACCGGTTGTAGGGTGGGGCTCGCCCCACCATCATTGATCGGTGGGCTAAAGCCCACCCTACTATTAGTAATCTCGATTCTGCTGCTTGTTGGCACGGGTGCTGCCCTTGCCGATATTAAACTTCCGGCGGTCATCGGCAATAATATGGTTTTGCAGCAGGGCGGAAAAGTCGCTATCTGGGGCTGGGCCGATCCGGACGAAGAAGTAACAGTCGGCGTTAGCTGGCGCAGTATGAAATGGGCAGTCACGGCGGACAAGGACGGCAAATGGTCGTTTAAGATGAAAGCACCCAAGGTAGGCGGGCCTTACGAGATGACCCTGACCGGCAAGAATTCGATAACTATCAAGAATATCCTGGTCGGCGAGGTATGGGTCGGTTCGGGCCAGTCGAATATGCAGTGGTCAGTAAGGAATTCGGCCAACGCTGAGCAGGAAATCGCCGAGGCCAATTATCCGAAGATACGGCTGTTCTATGTTACGCGCAAGGTGGCAGACGAACCGCAATCGGATTGCGAGGGCAGTTGGGTCGAGTGCAGCCCTGAAACCGTGCCGGGCTTTTCAGCAGTAGCGTATTTCTTCGGAAGATATTTGCATAAAGAGCTTGACGTGCCGGTCGGCTTGATCCATACATCGTGGGGAGGAACGCCCGCCGAGGCCTGGACAAGGCGGGAAGTGCTCGAAGCAAATCCGGATGCTGCACCGATCCTAAAGCGATATGCAGATGCCGTCGCAAAGTATCCGGAGGCGATGAAAGAATATGAGCAAAAATTAGTTGAATGGAAAGAGGCCGCTGCGAAGGCCAAGGCAGAAGGAAAGAACCCGTCTCGCAGACCGTGGCCACCGTTCGGCCCTGGGAATCCTCACTCGCCCGCGGGTTTGTATAATGCGATGATTGCTCCGCTGATTCCGTACGGTATTGCCGGCGCGATATGGTACCAGGGCGAATCCAATGCCGGCCGGGCCTATCAGTATCGCACGCTCTTTCCGGATATGATTAAGAACTGGCGCAACGATTGGGGCGTGGGAAAATTTCCATTTTTATTCGTGCAGTTGGCGAACTTTATGAAAACCAAACCTGAGCCGGCCGAAAGTTCCTGGGCAGAGCTGCGCGAGGCACAGTCGATGACGCTGGGATTGCCGAATACGGGAATGGCCGTGATTATAGATATTGGCGAGGCCGACGACATCCATCCGAAGAACAAGCAGGATGTCGGCAAGCGTCTGGCGTTGTGGGCTCTGGCCGATACGTACGGCAAGAAACTGGTCAAATCCGGGCCGATTTACAAATCTATGAAAGTTGACGGCGACAGCATCATTTTGAGTTTCGACCACGTCGGCGGCGGGCTTGTCGCCGAAGGCGATGAAACATTGAAAGGCTTTGCCATCGCCGGGGCGGATAAAAAGTTCGTCTGGGCAGATGCGAAAATTGACGGCGATACGGTGGTTGTCAGCAGCGAAAAAGTGTCCGAGCCTGCTGCCGTACGTTACGCATGGGCGGACAATCCGGTATGCAATCTCTATAACACCGAAGATTTGCCGGCCAGCCCGTTCCGCACGGATGACTGGCCCGGCGTGACCGTCGATGCCAGATGAAACCTTTAATATTATTCGTATTTAGGTTATGTTAAGAAATGAGTGAAAATGCTTGGTGAACCTGAACTTACTCGTGTTTTAGAGCCGCAGCGCGTTTTGATTTTGGATTCGAAAACCAAAAAAGACGCCCTTATGACATTGGCTGGTTGTCTCGGCTCATCAGCCGAGATTAAGGACCGCGATGCTCTTGTTCAAGCAATCTTTTACCGGGAAGAGTTGATGAGCACCGGCATCGGAATGGGGATCGGGGTCCCCCACGTCCGTCTGGCCAGCGTCACCAAGCCTGTTATGAGCGCGGGCCTCTGCCGCAATCCTATCACCGATTATCAATCGCTGGACGGGATTCCCATCCATCTTATTTTCATGATCGCAGCCGGACAGAACCAGCACGCCGAATATCTCAGACTACTGTCCTCTCTGAGCTTAAAACTCAAGAATGAGAAGCTGCGAAACTCGCTGATATCCGCTCCGGACACGCAGACGTTCTATCAAATCTTAACACATCAGGAGAAATAAGTGCTGGTGGAAAGTACGGGCTATTGCGGGATGCTTGCGGGGATTGATGCTTCTGTGCATTTGAATCTCATATTATTGCTGGGGATAGCTGTTTTCTTCGGTACCGCCGGAGCACGACTCTTCCAGAAGCTGCATATTCCGCAGGTGGTCGGGTATATCGTAATCGGCCTTATTCTCGGAGGCTCAGTGCTGAAGCTGATAGATATCGAGGTCGTGATGAGTCTGTCTCCGCTGAACATGTTCGCACTGGGCATCATCGGCTTTACGATAGGGCGTGAACTCAAACTCGATATATTCCGACGGTATGGGAAGCAATTTGTCATCATCCTGATCTCCGAGGGTGTGTTTGCTTTCGTAGCGGTCGGCCTGTTGACCGGGTTGGCGGCGTATTTGTTCACACATGACCTGAATCGTTCGATGGCGATGGGCGTCGTGCTGGGGGCGATATCTTCCGCGACGGCACCGGCGGCGACAGTTGATGTACTATGGGAATATAAGACAAGAGGTATTCTGACGCGGACGATTCTGGCAATTGTTGCGCTGGATGACGGACTGTCGCTGCTGCTCTATGGCTTTGCTGCCAGTCTTGCAGCGGTGTTACTGGGCAGTGGACAAAGCAACTGGGCCATGAATTTCCTGATGCCATTTTGGGAGATTTTCGGTGCAATTGCCCTGGGGATCGGCATCGGCTTGATTCTTGTATTCTTAGCTAAACGTGTAGAAGATCCGGAGAAGGTGCTGGCATTTACTTTATCGTCTATTATGCTCGGGGTTGGTCTGTCAGTAATCATGCACGTGGAATCGATTCTTACGGCTATGACCCTGGGTGCGACGCTGGTGAATCTTCTGCCGAGACGCAGCAAGGATGTGTTCGAGATTGTGGGAAAGTTCTCGCCCCCTATTTATGTATTGTTCTTTGTGCTGGTCGGTGCCCGGCTGAAAATAACAGGTATTCCGCTCTGGATCATCGTTCTGGCAGCGGTTTATGTGTTCGGCAGGAGCGCGGGCAAGATAAGCGGGAGCTGGTTCGGAGCGTACATTTCGAAATCGCCGGAGAAAGTCAGGAAATATCTTGGTCTATGCCTGTTCAGCCAGGCGGGTGTTGCTATTGGCCTGTCGATACTGGCGTCTGAGCGATTTGGCGGCAGCATCGGAGAGACCATTATTCTTATTGTCACTTCGACCACGTTTCTGGTGCAGATCATCGGTCCTCCGCTTGTTAAACTCGGAGTCAAGAAGGCCGGTGAAATCGGCATGAACATTACTGAGGAGGATTTGATAAAAACCTACAAGGTTTCCGACGTCATGGACAAAGAACACGTTGTAATTCAGGAAAACACACCAATCAGCGAGATAATCAGGATTTTCGGGCGAACCAAAAGCTTCTACTATCCTATGCTGGACAGAAACAACAACGTCACAGGAGCAATGACCATCGACAGCATAAGAAATACTTTTGCGAATCAGGAACTGCATGACTGGCTGGTAGCATTGGATATCGCCGAGCCGGTCGTGGCCAAAGTCACGCCTGAAACTCCGCTGTCAGAGGCCTTCGAGACGGCAAAACACTTTGACATAGAACACTTAGCGGTGGTATCATCGAGCGATGAAAACAAGTTCGTGAGTGTTTTGAATTGTCGTGCGGCCAGGCGGCAGTTGAGTGCCGAGGTGCTGTCCCGGCAGGAAGAAGCCGATAAAATTCATGGTGCATAACATCGTCGATTTGTGTGATGAAGCGTTTTTCCTTCCCAAAAAAGAAGAGGCTTATCAGCAACAGCCAGTTCAAGGCCGTGCTGGCCAACGGCCGGCGTCGGATCAACGGCGTGCTGATGCTTTACATGGCAAAGAACGAACTTGAATATTCCAGGCTGGGAGTTTCTGTAGGTAAATCGCAAGGCAATGCCGTCGTCCGCAACCGGCTCAAACGCCTTTTGCGGGAGGCGTTCCGGCAAAACCAGCATAAAATCCCTGCCGGCTTCGATTATGTGCTTATGATTTCGCCCAAATGGCCTAAGAAATCAAATGTCGAAAAGAGCACTAAATTGCCGACATTTGAACAGGTAGAGGCCTCGCTGCTGGCCCTGATAAATTCAAATATCAAAAATTAAAAAGCAAAATTGTGGAATCCCGGCGAGCCGGGATGAATATCAAAATTTATGTAAAAACAAAATTGAAGTAGTTATTGCCGCAACGCGGCAAATCCGCTATTTTAATATTTGATGTTTAATTTTTGATTTGTATTAGTTATGACTCCGAAAGAACGAATTAATGCGATTCTCAAGGGCGATTCTTATGACCGTCCCGCTGTAACTCCTATTTTTATGGCATGGGCTTCCCATTTTGTTGGGCATTCTTACAGGGATTATTATCTCGACGGCGATGTCCTCGTCGAAGCACAGCTTGCAGTAACACGGGCCTTTAATATCGACCAGATAAGTGCTATAAGCGATCCCTGGCGAGAAGCCTCTGCGTATGGAATGGAGTTCGAATATCCTGCCGAGGGAGTGGGAAGGCCGAAGGAAGTGTTCGTAAAAAATCGAGGCGAGATTTCACGCATCAAGCGTTTCGATATCGTCAGCGCCGAGCGGACAAAACAACGTATCGACAGCGTTCGAAAAATGGCCGCCGAGGTCGGACAGACTCACAGCGTCTTAGGCTGGGTGGAAGGGCCGATGGCCGAATACGGAGACCTTCGCGGTGTGGAAAATGCCATGCTGGATTTGATAGATGAGCCGGAAATATTTGTCGAAGCGGGAGAAGTAATAGTCGAGAACGCCATCACCTTTGCCGTCGCTCAAGTCAAGGCCGGCGCGGACATGGTCGGCGTTGGTGATTCGGCGGCAAGTCTTATTTCGCCGGAGATGTATGCCGAGCTTGTCATGCCTCTGGAGCGGAAATTGATAGCGGCCATTCACGAAGCCGGGGCGACCGCCAAGCTGCACGTCTGCGGCAATATATCCAATATTGTCGAACACATGGCAGACAGCGACACGGATGTGATTGATGTGGATTGGATGGTTTCGCTCACTCGGGCTCGTGATCTTGCCGGGCCTGATGTAACGCTCTGCGGCAATTTCAATCCTGCGGGTGTCCTTTTCGAGGGCAGTCCGGAGGAAGTCGCCGCTGCGGCCTGTGAGTGCATTAATTCCGTGCCGGGCAAGTTCATTTTAATGCCGGGTTGCGAGGTGCCGCCGGCAACGCCGGAAAAGAACATCCGCGCATTCTGTCCCTGTGACGGCTGCCTGATCCGTGAAGAATTAAAGTGCTAAATGAAACTCTTATGCTATCCAGACATGAGTAGATCGTGTTGACGCCATAGCCAATATCAGTCAATGAAATTCCAACGACAGAGATAAAATTAAGGAGTTCAACAATGAAACGCTATAATCAACTTCTTATCTGTGGTGCGGCTATTACACTTCTTCTCGCCGGATGTGTAACGGAAACCGCGATTCCCGTCCGGGAAGGCAGCCTCACGGCCCAGGAAAACGAATGGCTCGCAAAGGCGTACCGGCATGACGAGAATGGCTGGATATACATGCATATTGAGGGTGCCCCTTTTGAACGGGGATTTCAGCGAGGCTACCTTTCCGCTAACGAAATCGATGAATTCATGAAAACGTTAATGTTCACTGCTGAATTCGACACTGCCAAAGAACCCGAATTCTTCATCAAACATGCCGCCAAACTCTTCAGAGGAAAAGTCTCAAAGGAATATGTGGACGAAATAAGGGGTATGGTGGCGGGTATGCGAAGATGCGGCAAAGAAGTTACCTTCGATCAAATGATGTTCATGAACGGATTCATCGACCTGTTCTGGTACTGGTGGCCCGAGAAAAAAGAATCCATGGGGCCGGGCTGCAGCGCCTTCATTGCAACGGGGCAGGCAACAGCAGACGGCAAGATCGTCATGGCCCATAACACATGGACTGATTATGCGACCGGCAAATTCTGCAATATAATTGTGGACATTGTTCCTGAAAAAGGCAATCGCATCCTGATGCAGTCATGGGGACCTTTGATTTACAGCGGCTCCGATTTCTTCATCACCTCGGCCGGCCTGGTCGGCACAGAGACAACCATCGGAGGATTCAGCGGATTCAATTCAAAAGGAACCCCGGTCTTTGAACGGGCAAGAAAAGCGATGCAGTATGCAAATAATATTGACGAGTGGGCGCATATTATGATTGAGCGTAATAGTGGTGCCTATGCTAATTCCTGGCTATTGGGAGACATCAAGACTAATGAAATCGCCCGCCTGGAACTCGGTTTGAAGCACCACAGTTTGGAGAAAAAGAAAACCGGCTACTTTCATGGCTCAAACGTGACCGACAATATGAAGATTCTAAGAGAAGAAGCCCAGGATGCCTCTTATGACGACATAAGAAGTTCCCGTGTGGCCCGACGGGAGCGATGGAAACAGCTCATGCAAACGTATAAGGGGAAAATCTCTGTCGAAGCAGCCAAAAAGATGCTGGCGGACCACTATGATATGTACCTGTGTGAAGAGAAACCGAGCTCCAGAACGATATGCGGCCATTGTGAATTGGACGATGGGCGGACTCCGGGAGTCTGGCACGGTGCTTATTACCCGGCAGGAGCACTTGACGGCAAAGTCGTCAACTCGGAGATGGCACAGGACTGGCAATTCTGGGCCAAGTGGGGCAGCTCGTGTGACAGGGATTTCCGCGCCGAGCAGTTCCTGGAAAGACATACCCAATATGACTGGCTAAAGGGATACTTGAGAGATTTACCTACTGAATCATGGACGATTTTCCCGAGGGAAAAGGGGCAATCTGCATTAGTAAAAAAATAATACGCACTCTTATTAATTCTCGTGCGGAATTCATTGTTAGACTTTTTTCAGCTGCAGATTAACCAACAGGCTCTTATAATCTCGGCGATGCTCCATGCCTGGGCGAAGCAGCCTTTTGGCTTGTGAGGCTCATCGCCGTCGAATATTTCCGAGATGCTGCCGAGGCAGCCGTCTTCGGTTAGATGTTCGAGTAAAGGTTCGATGAATTCGGCGGCCTGGTTTTTACTTTCCGGGCTGAATTTATTGACCTTCAAATATGCTTCTATAAACGGCCCTATCAGGTACGGCCAGACCGTACCCTGATGATAAGCCTCATCGCGCTGCCGCATCGGCCCTGTATATACTCCCTTGTAGTCGTGAGCATCCGGACTGAGCGTCCGCAGCCCGTATGGCGTTAATAAATGGTTTTGCACCACCTCTACAACCGAAGCCTGCTGCTGTTTTGATAACGGCGAGAAATTAAGGGAAACTGCGAATATCTGGTTCGGCCGAAGGCTGTCATCTATTGAACCATCCGGCAGAATGCAATCGTTTAAATAACCTTTACTTTCATTCCAGAACAATTCACGAAAGCCGGTCTGAACTTTCTCAGCCATGGAGCCGTAAAGCTTGGCGTTCTCTTCATCACTCTCGGCATAGAATTTAGCCAGCAGACAGAGACTGTTATACCATAGCGCGTTGACTTCAACCGCTTTTCCATATCTCGGTGTAAAAGCGATGCCTTCACATTTGGCGTCCATCCAGGTCAACTGTGTCTGCTTGTCGCCGGCGGAAATAAGGCCGTCGGTGTCAGCGTGAATTCCGAATTTTGTGCCCTTCTGGTACGAATCTATAATCCAGCGGATTGTCGGTATGAGCTGCTGCATGAATGTTTCTGAATCATCGGTAGCCCGCAGGTATTGGAACGCCGCGTTTATAAACCAGAGAGATGCATCGACGCTGTTAAAGTGAGTGGAATTGTCGTAATCATCGAAGCGATTCGGAATCATACCCTCATCCGCCACCCCGGCGAATGTCGTTAAAACAGATTTTGCTTCCTCGAATCTGCCGGTTGCCAGCAGCAGGCCCGGCAGTGAGATAAACGCATCCCTGCCCCAGTCCGCAAACCAGGGATAACCTGCTAAAATAGTCGATGTAGTTTTATTGTTTGTTTGACGTTTCGTAACGAACTGATCTGCAGCCAAACAAAGCATATCGAAATATTTCCAGCTGCCGATTCCTAAATTTCGGTTTGTTGAGCGGCCATCTGTAACAGGGATTTGAAATTTGCTCTTTGCCCTGGTTATCTGATGTATCTGCTGATGGCGGTACTTTTGCAAATCATTGCATACCGTATCGATATCAGCGTTCGTTACAGGGCCAAACTTATTGCCGGCCTTCGGAGGGCTAAGACTTGTCCAGAGGACAATCTTTGCCGGTGAGTCTATTCTGCACTTGAAAAAGCCGGGCGCCCACAAATCCTCGGTGAAACCCTGTCCCCTTTCCCTGTCATGACGATATGTGAAATTGAACCACCATTGCGGATCTTTCTCAAATTTAGCGGACGGACAAGACAACCGCAGTTCACAACCACCCGGCATCTGGTGGCGAACCAGCAATCCGTCTGCATCCGATCCGAGCCATTTGGAACATAACATAGCGTACGATTTTTGCAGCCCGTGGAAGTTTCTTAAACCAACAAAAGGTCGTGATACGAACTCAACCGGCTCGGTGATACGAGTAAAATTATATACAATGGCAACCGTATCGGTATCTCGAACGAGATAAATGGATTTGGTAAGTTCGGTGTTTGCAAGCTCATAGTCGAAATGTGCCCCTATGTCCAGGCGGAATTTCTTTAGATAGTTATAGCCCGTCGGCGCAAATTTATCCGGGAATTCAAAGGTCGAGAAGTTCAAGATTCCTGCTTTCGATATGACCATCTCAAGGCAGTTAGACAATGCCATTATCCTGTGCGCCGGCGGTATTAACGAGCCGATCAGATGTCCATGGTAGGCCCTGGTATTACAGCCGGCAATTGTTGAGGATGCATAGCTTCCGCGCCCGTTGGTTAATAACCATTCTTTTGTTAATAGACTATCGATGTTCTGGTCGGTGATTGGAACGGAAATGTTTGTTGCTTCATCGGGTCTCAGCAATGTTAACACTATCTTACTCCAAAGGCAATATCAAAATAAAATCCATGCTCTCTCTATACAATATTCTCCAATATGAAGGCTCTCATGAAGATAGAACCAGCATTGCTTCGAGAAGGCGATTATACAAAGCATCTATTCTACTGGCTGTAAATCAGGCAGATTTTCAACCCCCGGTGCCGGACCGGATGATAATTCAGGTGGGCCTTGTCCCGGTGCCGGGCAAAGTGAACCGTCATCCATTTCTCCTGAACATCGCTTGTGCAGATGATCCAGCACATTCATAAAGTTAATGTAAGAATCGTACGGCGAGTCATAGGGATTAAAATACTTATGCACATCGCCGTCGGCGAAATATTTCGTGCACATGTAGTAAAAATGGTCCGATGTCTGTAATTTTCGCCAGTCCCCAATGATATTCTCGTCTTTTGTATCTTTGATTTTCTTTTCGATCCGGTAAAGCTCGTGAATCGCATTGGATTGCATGGCGTTCCCAAGCCATGCCGAGAGGTCTCTTTCTGTATCGGCCCAGCTAATTATATGCGGCACATCAACCGTATCGGCGCTGCCGTATGATTGCACAACCTCGCTTGGGGTTTTGAAGTCGTTATCCGGATGCCTCAAAACCTCCTCGGGGAGATGCCGCATAAAATCAAATATGCCCGTATCTTCCCACTGGTGCTCGCCGAATGTTTCATAGTCCATGAACAGATTGACGACGTTGCCGTTGCCGTTGACATTGCTGACCCACCGTGCGAACTTGTCCGCTGTCAAAGGCCACTGAGGCCAGTCACGGTTAGAGAATCTAAAGGCAATATCATCACTTAACGAATAGTTTTTCAGCAGGAGCTTTAGATGATTGCAGCCTTTGGGCTGGTAAACAAAATTAGGACTTCTATAACCCAGGATATGGTCGGCCCCTTCGGTTATGATCGCGTCGAAACGGCCCATCGACTCGATCAGGCCGGCCAAATCATTGTTGTATATAAGCTCCGTATTTCTAAATATTCTTGGTCTTTGGCCAAAAAAGTAATTTATCGCTTCGACATGTTTGTTGATCTGCTCGGCGAATTCATTTCGAGAGTACAGAAAACTGAGGCTGTGATAATAAGTTTCGGCCAGAAATTCCACGCATCCTGTTTCCGCCAGAGCGTCGAATGTACTCAATACTTCCGGCGAGTAACGCTCAAGCTGCTCCAGCAACAGGCCGGTAACACTATAGGCTATCCGAAATCGCCCGTCAAATCGACGTATCAAATCCAGAAGCAACCGGTTGGCGGGCAGATAACATTTATTTGCCACCTTCCTGCAAATCGAGCCGTTTTTATTGTCATCGAAATACTTATCGTTTTTGTCAAATACGGTATAGTGCCTCAATCGCACGGGCTGATGGACTTGAAAGTAGAAACATACAGAAGGCATAATCTTTAATCTCGTATTAATATCCGCCGGAATTACCTTACGTCGGACATTATATTGGGTTAATTATATGTGTGATGCTTAAACCGGAACAAGCATCTCCTCGTAGATTTTTCCACACCTGGCCGCTGCGTCTTTCCAGCGCAGTCTTCTTACTTCGAAATTGCCGTGACTTTTTAGCGTCATTTGCAGCGGCGGATATTTCAGTACGGCAACAATCTTGTTGGCGATTTCATTGACATCCCAGAAGTCAACCTTCAAGGCATGCATCAGCACTTCCGACACGCCGCTTTGCTTACTTATAATAACAGGTACATCATTGTCAAGCGCCTCCAGTGGTGCGATACCGAACGGTTCCGACACAGAAGGCATGACATACAGATCGGCCATCTTGTATATCTTCTGTACGTCTTCGCCGCGCAAGAAACCCGTGAACAGCACCTTTTGCCCGATTCCAAGCCCTGCCGCCATTTCAATGGCCCGATGCATCATATCCCCGGAGCCTGCCATTACGAATTTGACATTATCCATTAGTTCAAGGACTTTTTTGGCTGCCTGGAGGAAGTATTCCGGGCCTTTTTGCATGGTGATTCGGCCAAGGAACAGCACAATCTTCTCGTCTTTGTCGATGATGGTATCATCTATGGCCCATTGCCCGTTGCGCTCGACACCGTTATAAACCACTTCCACCTTTTCACCACTGACACCGTACCGGCTTATTACAATATTGCGTGTGAAATGGCTCACTGTAATGACCTTGTCGGCCCGGTGCATGCCCTCTCGTTCGATGTCATAAATCATCTGGTTTACATGCTCGCCGCTGCGATCGAATTCTGTCGAGTGGACATGCACAACCAGCGGTCTTCCACTGATTGCCGAGACGGCTATTCCTGCAGGATAGGTCATCCAGTCATGGGCGTGGATAATATCAAACTGCTCATTTTCGGCCAATTCGGCCGCCATGGCAGCATAACGATGGATTTCGGTGTACATATCGCTGCTGTAGTCTTTTGATATGAATAGCTGGCTGGCAGAACTGACGCTGCCGCCGGATATTTGCTGTTTTAGTCTTAACGTTTCCTCGATTCTTTGCTGGTAAGTTTCCGGCGTAGTATATGGCTGTAAAGATGAGCTAATTGCGTGGAATTTTACGTTTTTCAACTCATGAAGCTTAGTTAACAAAGAGGATTTATATGAGCCGGGAGTCAGTAATTTGACGTGAGTAGCATATCTACTCTCGACTATTTTGGGCAGAACGAACATAACTTCCATGCCAAGCTGATCCATTGCTCGGGTAAGGCCGTAGCAAGCGGTGCCCAACCCACCACTTATAAAGGGCGGAAATTCCCAGCCTAACATGAAAATTCTCATATAATCACCAGCAAAGCCCCATAATCAATCGTTCACTATCAAATAACGGCAAATTTTATTATCACTCAACCTAAGTATCTTACACATTTAGTGAAGCAAGTACTTGGTTGCTTAGCCTTCCCTTGGCTATCAATAAGCTCCTTCATCGGCAAGAAACCACCCCTTCTTAATCTCAAGCGTCAGAAATATCAGTTTTTAAGCCAATACCTATTATATAAATTCGGCTTTTAGCGGAAATAAGTTGAAGAAATTTTGATAAAAAGCGTGAATTTTGATGTTAATAAACGCATTTTATAGGTCAAAGACCAATCAAAATAAGCCGTTCCGCTTCGAAAAGGCGGAACGGCTTATCTGAATACAATATGACTGCTAAGGTCTTAAATCAAAAGACGTTAGCGCAAAACCTGCCCGTCAGGATACAAAAGTTACCAACGAGCTTTTAACACAAGGCTACAGATCCTGTGCTTTGACCGTACTGCGGCGGTTTGCCTTGGTTCGGGCTATTGCAGCATCAAGCATATTATAGACCTGATCGCTGATGGCTTCCAGCGCATCGGATGAGGTCATCATCTTTTTGCTTTTAATGTAAGCCTTTACCTTGCTGGCCACAATCAAAGATTCTTTTTTCTTTGCCATTCTTAAAACCTCCATACTGACAAGATTAAAAAAGTAATTGGCCGGCGCTAACTCCTACAGCCCGGCACACAATCATGCTTTATTACAAATAAGCTTCACAATTTGCAATAAAAAAAATGCTAAAACGTTATTTTTTTACGGTTATAAGGTCGATAATTAATAATTAGCTGAGAGCGTGAACAACAACGAAGAGATTTTTTTTTCACAAGTTGATAATTTTAATTATTTACGAGCTTCAATTTGACGAAAAGAACCGGGTGAGAGGTTCCTTAAAGAACTGGCCCGATAATCCGGGACAGAGTAAGCAGGATTCCTGAAAGGTAAAGAATTTAGGAATAAAGTTGTTGTGGAGGAATAAGTAATGGCTAAGCGTTCCAAAAAACCTCATAAGTCACCGGCAAATCTTGAGGGCTATGTTGTTGTTGCGTTCGCCGAGGATATGGAGCAGGCCACAGAATACAAGAGTCTTCTGGAGGCGAATGATATTTCTGCTACTATAACCGAGCCGCAAGCACATGAAATTGGCTCCAAGGAAATTGCTGTGATGGTCCCCGAAGAATTTCTCGATGAGGCCCATGTAATAATCGAGTCGCAGCACGCCTACGACGATTTCTATGATTTTGCGTTGGAAAGCGAGGATAACGGCGACTTTGACGACGACTTTTTTGAGGATGACTTTTAATATGGAAAAAGAAAGATCTGAAGAGCGTCGCAAAGGTGAAGATCGTCGGGGCAGCGTCGTGGACAGGCGTTTGGGCCTGGACCGCCGGCGCGGACCGGGAAGAAGGCTGACCGACGAGCGAAAAGCCGCTGAAGAAGGCCAAATGTCCGATGAGCAGTTCGATTTTCTCATGGCCATCGACGAATATAAGCGGCAAAATTCAAGGCCGTTCCCCACTTGGACGGAGGTCCTCGAAGTAATAAAGGCTCTGGGTTACCGCAAAGTGGCCGAGCCTCAATCGCTCGATAAGACCAAAAAAAAGCAAAAATCCGAAGATGTACAAGTACCTTTAGGAACCTGGTTGGATTAAAACAGGCCCCGGCGGCGGAACATACCTTAAAGCGGCACGGGATTGCCCGTGCCTGCTCACGCAATACGGATAATCTTATTAAATCTATCCCTTTCCTATCATTTTCCCTGTGAAATTTTCAAAAATATATGAATGTACCATGCCGTTTGTCTCTCGATTCTTAATTCCTGACTCTCATTGCCCAGGGTTGTAAGCTCATGCCTGTTTCAGGAGTAGTATTTGAACCAACACTAAATTTTCAGTACAATATTTCGTGCTGCGTACCGCGTGCTATGTTCTGAGTCGTGGAACGCGGAACGTTAAACTCTGAACGATTATGGCCGACGTAACACGAATCTTGAATGCTATTGAGCAGGGTGATCCACGAGCTACGGAAGCATTACTTCCACTGGTCTATGAGGAACTTCGTCTTCTTGCTGCTCAGAAATTATCGCACGAACTACCCGGTCAGACACTGCAGGCCACAGCTCTTGTACACGAAGCCTATCTGAGATTAGTCGGAACAGAAGACCAAAGCTGGGACAACAGGAGGCATTTCTTCAAGGCGGCAGCAGAGGCGATGCGGCGGATACTGATTGAAAGTGCACGCCGAAAAAGCACCCAAAAACGGGGAGGCGAGCAAAAGCGCGTAGAGCTGAGCGAGCCGCTTTTGATAGCAGACGAGGCTGCTTTAGAAGAGATTCTCGCTTTGGATGAGGCTCTTGAGAAGCTCGAGAAGAAGGACCAGCTCAAGGCCGATCTTGTCAAGCTGCGGTTTTATGCGGGCCTGACTATAGAGCAAAGTGCAAAAAGCCTCGGCATTTCACTAACTACCGCTAAGACTTACTGGGCATATACCCGGGCCTGGCTCCTACGAGAAATCAGTTAGATTTGCTTCGGTGAAATTTTTTGAGATTTTTAAAGGTTTTTCCGGCCTGTCCAAGGCCAAACCACGCATTATATTATAGAAGCCCATCGTAAAGGAGCTAAACAGTGGCACTAAAAGATATAAATGAAGAAGACATTTTTCGCAATGCTATCGAGTATGAAGATCGCAATGCACAAGCCGATTACGTGAAAAGGGCTTGTGGTGAAGATACTGAATTATGTGTAGCCGTGGAGGCTTTGCTGCGACATCATTATCAAAATAGTATCCTCGATGCCCCTGCATTCGAATCGAGCATTATTCATGATAATACTCCCATAACCGAAGGTCCCGGCGCGGTTATTGGTCGGTATAAATTGCTGGAAAAGATAGGTGAAGGCGGTATGGCCTCTGTCTATATGGCTGAGCAACAAAAACCTATCCGCCGGAAAGTCGCCTTGAAGATCATAAAACTGGGTATGGATACCAAGAATGTTATTGCCCGATTCGAAGTCGAACGGCAGGCCCTGGCTATGATGGATCATCCGAACATTGCCAGGGTGTTTGACGGTGGAGCAACAGAAGCCGGACGCCCTTATTTCGTAATGGAATTAGTCAAGGGTGTTTCTATCACTCAATACTGTGACAAGAACAAACTAAGTACGCCGGAGCGGCTGCATCTCTTTCTGCAAGTCTGTAATGCTGTCCAGCATGCCCACCAGAAAGGCATTATCCACCGCGACATCAAGCCGTCGAATATCATGGTCACGCTACATGATGGCAAACCGGTGCCGAAGGTGATTGACTTTGGTATTGCAAAAGCGACAAATCAACGACTGACCGAAAAAACGCTGTTCACCCGATATGCTCAGATGATTGGGACGCCCGCGTATATGAGCCCGGAGCAGGCTGAGATGAGTGAGTTGGATGTAGATACTCGCACGGATATATACTCACTTGGTGTCCTGCTGTATGAATTGCTCACGGGTACTACGCCCTTTAGCGAAGAGGAGCTTCGAGAAGTAAGCTATCTTGAAATGCAAAGGATTATCCGTGAACAAGAGCCGGTCCGGCCTTCAACAAAATTAAGTACCCTGACAGATACTTTATCCGAAGTTGCAAATCAACGCGGGACTACACCTGATCTGCTCGGGAAAATGCTGCGAGGCGATCTGGACTGGATCGTCGTCAAAGCACTGGAGAAAGATCGAACCCGTCGCTATAATACAGCCCATGCCCTGGCTGAAGATATTGGCCGACACCTAAAGAACGAACCAGTAATCGCCTGTTCGCCGAGCGTCTCCTACCGACTTAACAAGTTCCTGAGACGGCATAAATCAAAGATGATAGCCGTGCTTTCGATAATTGTTTTAATTGTTGCTCTGACAATCGTTGCCGGCATGTATCTCCGCAGCAGGAAAGCCGTTTTTAGGGCGAAATCTCTTCAGCATGCTGGTATTCTTGCGAAAGCCCATGATGCCTTTACCAGACAAGATTTCGACGAAGCACACAAGCAGCTTGAGTCAATTCTTAATAGCAGGCATGATGGCCGAGAGGCACGTTTACTTAATGCTAAAGTTACTATAAGTACACAAAATGCAATTGCTGCTATGCCCTTGCTTAATGATTTAGTGGATGCAGGTGACAGCATCGCCGGTGAGGCTCATTTCCTATTGGCGCAAATATACTTCGAAGGCAATCCAAAGAATGCCATTGAGATAAAGGAGTTTCACGAAAAATGGGACTATCATAGGCAAAAGGCCGAGGAATTGCTCGCCGGGACTGCGACTTATGACTTCCTCCAGGCCGCTGCGGCAAACGTTGTTCCCAGAAAGCTGCGATTTCTCAGCCAGGCTCTTGAGAAAGATAGGCAGCATTATGACTCGCTGCGGGAACGCGTCTATCTGTATTATGCGGCTGAGGATTACGTCAAAATGCTATCCGATGCCTCGCGCATGATAGGGATTCGACCGGAGAATCCGCTCGGATATTCGTTGCGTGCGATTGCACTGCGGGAGATCGGCAGCTATAATGAAGCTTTGGAGGACCACGAGCAAGCCATCCGCTTGTCACCCAACAAGGCAGAACCATACGAACAGCGACGTCAGACATTTATGTATATGGTCAACTATGAACAAGCCCTGGCCGATGCAATGAAATGTGTGTCTCTCGAACCGGACAATCTCCGCTATCACTTCGACGTCTTCTGCGCTCAAGTGGCCTTAGGACGGTATGATGCTGCGGTAGTAACTCACCGAACCATTATTCAGCATCCCAGAGCAAAGCATCGGATGAATTTGAATGCACTGGGCGCCGGGGAACCGGGATATCACATTCACATGAGACTGCGGCGCTATGCGGCCAAGTACGTCTTTGATACATTGGCGGCGGGAAGAACGTGGCATCCTCCAGGATCTGCGCCTGAAGGCCCGGCCTTTTGGACACTGACTGAGGCCGCCGAGTACTATCAATATCTCAAAAAGCGAGCCAGACGATTGCTCCGAAATGGGTCCGGGTGTAGTTGGTCGCCGGATGGATCCAAGATGGTTTACAGCATAGGAACCCCGGGTTTTAGCGGTCTGGCCCTACTCGATCTGGAGACGGGTGAACGGAAGCTGCTCGCTGTTCCGGGCGGAGGCCCCATATGGTCGCCGGACGGCAGATATATCGCCTATAGACGTCAACGCAAAATCATGAGCTCCGCCATTCTGGCAGATCGGACCCGGCAACCCGAGGGATTTGACATCGAGGAGATATGCCTGCTCCGCGCCGATGGGACCGAGGAGCCACGGCAGGTGGCCGAAGGTGACCATCTTCAGTGGAGCGAGAGTGGACAGTACCTGTACTATCAGACTCCCTCCAGCCTCATGACCATGCGCATCTCTGTGGAAGACGAAGGCGCCCAGCCGGAGCCTGTGTTAATAGCTTGGGCCTTTCAGCCGGAGGTCTCTCCGGATGGCAGATATATTGCCGAGGCGGTAGGTGAGTTGAGAATCACGGACATTGCCTCCAAGCAGATCGTCCAAACGTGGCGTGGTCCACTGTGGAGTCACTATGCTGGGTGGTCGGCGGATGGGCAGCAATTGGTTATATGTGGCCGGGCGGATAGATCTACGGGCTTATGGATCTATGACCGCAGAACCGAAGAAGGGCGCAAGCTCCTCCACGGCCCCATTATTAGCGTGTCGGGCTGGTCCCCGAACGGCCGTCGATTTAAATTCACTCTTAGTTTTCCATACGTAGAAACCTGGGTCATCGACATACCTGAAGGGTCCTCCTTGCAGGAGATGTTTGGCCCCGGCCTGACTGTCCAGGAGCACTGTCAAACCTTGATCGACTATTATGACAAGGTGATCGAAGCCGCCCCGGAGTACACCGAATTCTATCTGCGTCGGGCGGAGCAAGCCCTCCGGCTCTACGGGGAGCAAGGAGCATCGGCATATATGGACGACTTCAAGCTGGCCTTGAGCCGCTGCGATTTCGCCCCGTTTGGATTTCTCCTGCAGATCTGGTTCCGACAGTGTTGGCCGCCCTCTGACCGATGCCGGATGGTCTCGCCTCTGGCGATACTCTTGGCGGAGAAAGCAGTAGAAAAAAAGCCAAATTGGATCGGTGTTCTGGCCCTCGCTCATTATCGCGCCGGTCATTGGGACCAGGCCATTGAACTGATGCGCCCCGTGGTGGAACGACCCCAGGGACATGGGATAGGGTGCTTTCTACAAGCCATGTGCTGTTGGCATCTCGGACAAGAGGTGGAAGCACGCACATCCTATGCCAAAGGAATGGAGTGGATGGACAGTCACAAACCTCCGCTGGGAGCGATTTGGCTGCAGGCCGAGGCAACACTACTTTTAGGAATGCCTGAAACAGAGATAATGGAATTCAGAAATGATAAATAGTTTCAGTTGCGCGTAGCAACACTTTGAGTTGAATGGAGGGACGCGAGTCCCTCACGAAAGTAACAGGAAATAAAATCCAAAATGCCATCACGGTACATTGCGCAGGCGGTCTGCGCGCACCGTCGGCAAAAAGAAGAAAGGAAGGTGTAGCATGAAATCTTTAAAAAGCAACAAAATGAGATTTGTACTGTCTGTCCTGATGATTAGCTTCGTAGTGGTCAGTCCCAAGTACGCTCAAGCAGGTGACGACAATACGACCGGTGTGGGAGCTACGGCGGCGATCAACGATTTTCAATTCGCTGGGACAGCGACGCTGACGATTCACGGTCAGGAGAAATCCGCTGATCTGCTGGTGACCGTTCTTGAGCCGCCGGTCGTGGACGCCAACGGCGTGCAGTACGTCAAAGCAACGCACGCGTTCACGTTTGCCGACGGCAGTAGTATCGTCACCTCCGATCAGGAGATCGCCACTCCGGCCGGGATCGAAGGGCTGTACAGCATAACCGCCACGATGGATATTACCTCGGGTACAGGCATATACGAAGGTGTGACAGGTCGGCTGGAGGCCAATGGAACAATTGATTTTGCAGCACAACCCCCGGTGGCTCAATTTGAGGTTGCAGGAGTAATACTTGAGGATACAACCGGCACGGGAGCTACGGCGGCGATCAACGATTTTCAATTCGCCGGGATGGCGACGCTGACGATTCACGGTCAGGAGAAGTCCGCCGATCTGCTGGTGACCGTCCTTGAGCCGCCCGTAGTGGACGCGAATGGTGTACAGTATGTCAAGGCCACTCACGAGTTCACGTTTGCCGACGGCAGCAGTATCGTCACCTCCGATCAGGAAATCGCTACGCCTACCGAGACCGAGGGGCTTTACAGCATAACCGCCACGATGGATATTACCTCGGGTACAGGTATATATGAAGGTATCACGGGGTGCCTCATGGCCAATGGGATGATTGATTTTGCGGCTCAGCCACCGGCGGCACAATTCGAGCTGGTCGGCGTGATTCATGAGGATACCACAGGCGCAGGAGCTACGGCGGCGATCAACGATTTTCAATTCGCCGGGATGGCGACGCTGACGATTCACGGTCAGGAGAAGTCCGCCGATCTGCTGGTGACCGTCCTTGAGCCACCCGTAGTGGACGCGAATGGTGTACAGTATGTCAAGGCAACACATGAGTTCACGTTCGCCGACGGCAGCAGTATCGTCACCTCCGATGAGGAGATCGCCACACCGACCGAAACCGAAGGTCTGTACAGCATAACCGCCACGATGAATATTACCTCGGGCACGGGTATATATGAAGGCGTCACGGGGTGCCTCATGGCCAATGGGATGATTGATTTTGCGGCTCAGCCCCCGGCTGCTCAATTCGAACTGGTCGGCATGATTCGTGAGGATACCACAGGCGCAGGAGCAACAGCGGCGATCAACGATTTCCAATTCGCCGGAACGGCCACGCTGACCATTCACGGCCAGGAAAAACCGGCGGATTTGCTAGTGACCGTCTTGGAGCCGCCCGTTGTGGATGCCAACGGTGTGCAACATGTTGTGGCTACACACGAGTTCACGTTCGCTGACGGCAGCAGCTTCATTACTTCCGATCAGGAAATCGCCACACCTACCGAGACCGAAGGCCTATACTCCATTACCGCGATTATGGAAATCACCTCGGGCACAGGCATATACGAAGGCATCACAGGCCGGCTTCAAGCCAACGGGACGATTGATTTTGCAGCACAACCGCCAGCGGCAAAATTTGAGATTGCCGGAGCAGTGGTCAGTAGAGAACAGTAGCCGCAACTCTGATACAGAAGGCCAACTCAGAAATAAACAAATCGCCCAATCTTGACTGTCGTCAGACAAGTATTGTCAAAGGGCTGGCAGAATGCGATATTGTCAGCCCTTTTTTTATATTGCAGCAGATATATCCCGGAGCACACATTTTTGTTTTGACAAGAACTATGTCAGCTTGTATAATGGATATATAATAAGGGGTGAGTTTTGTACCACCCGGATAAAAAGACATGCGCTGCCCTATAAAAGGAGAAATGATGAAGAGCGTTTCTGTTTCTGTATGTAAGGTGATTTTACCTGTAATATTGCTGGTTTTGGTTTTCATGCCTTTTGGCTGCAGTTCCACCAGCCAGCCCGGCGAGACCGCCGCCGAAGGTCATAGAAGACATCAGCGCATGGCCAGGATTAATCAGCAGGAATTGATGGCGGATATAGATACGGTGCTAATGCTTGAAGAGCCCAGCAGACTCACCGATAAAAGGATACCGTAATTGAAATTTACGATTTATGACTTATGATTTGTGATTGTTATAAAGATTTCTGCTGAGTCGTAATCGTAAAAAAGAAAATTCAAATCGTAAATGCTTTATAGAGCTGGCGCGGTTCAGAACGTGGCACATAGAACGGATTACGGTAGCAAAAGGATTTGATTTGTGGAAACACTCATCGAACAAATACATTTGTATATCACCCGGGTAGCGGGCTATCCCCTGTATAAAATTGCCATCGAATTGATTGTAATCGGGCTGGTGGTTTACTGGATCGTTGATTTTCTCGAAGGCACTCGCGGCGAAAGGCTTTTCCGTGCTGTCATATTCATTCTCGTCGTGGGCTTTCTTGTAATGAAGCTGCTCGTCGGGCAGTTCCAGTTCGAGCGACTGCAGTATCTTTACAATGGATTTTTGATTGGCGTTTTGATTATCGCAGTGGCGGCGTTTCAGCCGGAAGTCCGAAGGGCTTTGATGCGAATAGGCCAGAGTCATATTTGGTCGAGCGCATCTCAGCAAATATCGCGGACAGTCGAAGAGCTGGCTGCTGCTGTAACAGTACTTTCCGAAGCCAGAATCGGGGCCATTATTGTTATCGAAAAGCGCGTAGCGTTGGGCGAATTCATAGAGACCGGCGTCAGAGTCGACGCCCGGGTGACTGCTGATCTGCTCAAGACTATTTTCCAGCCCGGCACAGCTCTACACGATATGGCCGTCGTAATACGAGGTGAAAGAATAATAGCCGCCAGGGTGCAGTTGCCGCTTGCCGAGGACGGGGGCATCGGCAGCGCTTCTCTTGGATCTCGCCACCGTGCGGCTATAGGCATAACGACCGGCTCGGACGCCGTCTGTTTGGTCGTAAGCGAGGAAACCGGTATAATTTCTGTTGCTGAAAACGGAAAACTTACGCGAAATATGGATGAAGCCAGGTTAAAAAAACATCTTTCAAGTGTGCTCTCGTGAGTTGAGTTGCGTTGGATGTGAAGTACGATGGCAAAAAAGATCAAATACAGCAAGATAACGATTGTTATTTTTTTGACGGTTCTGATCTGGGTCTGGGCGGACCTGGCCCTTGATGAGACACTGCCGGAAAAATCCGCTGTCGTTGTCGTAGATGAATCGGTGGATCCGAAGCTCTGGATAAGCTTCGACAAGTCCCCTTCAGCGAACATAAAAATAACACTTTCAGGGCCTCATACTGCGGTTACTACTATGGACGTGGAGCTTCGCAAGGGGCTAAAGCCGCTGGAATTTATTTTTAACGCTGTGCAGGAGCAAATGGACAAACCCGGCACCCATTCCTTAAAACTTCTCGAATTCCTCCAAAAGGACAGGCAGCTCAGGAGACGCGGTCTGAAGGTGGAATCCTGCGATCCGAATGAACTTTCCGTTAATGTTGTGGAGCTTTTCAAGAAATCGCTGACTGTCGAATGCTTCGATGTGAGCGACAATCCTCTCAAGGCCCAGAGTATCGAGCCGTCAAAGGTCGATGCATTTGTTCCAGCAGACAGCCGCCTGACGGCCAAGATCAAACTTACCAAAGCTGAAATCGAGCAGGCAAGAAAAGCTCCAATAAAAAAAATCCCGAACGTTGAACTGGCGGCCGAGCATATTAGAGAGTCGTCTACAGCCGTGACGATTAAGTTGGCGCCGGAAGAAGATCCACTCACTGTCCAGAGAATCGAGGAAGCGACGCTTGTTATTGCCATGAGTCCGACCTTATTGGCGAAATATTATGTTGAGGTTACAAACCTTACCCCCCTGCTGAGTAGTTCTATCGTCGTCAGAGCAACAAACGAAGCAAAAGAAGCGTATGAATATCAAAAGTTGCCACATATGACACTGTATATTTTTGATGATGATACTAAACAAGGTGAGGAAGTTCAGCGCAAGGCAGTTCATTACAATTTTCCTCCAGAATTTGTCCGCACAGGAGAGATTCAGCTGGACCAGGAACCCGCTACAGCCGACTTCAAATTGATGCCTCTGCCTTCTGCCGAGAATGATTAGGTTGCCGGAGACCGAAAGCCAGCAGTGCCTCGATTGTCATCCACAATGCCAGCACGAATATCCCCGCTCCGATTGTGGAGAGAAGCCATTTTTCGCCGGCATATTTGTCGCTGGTCAGGAAGATTATTTCGTTTTTGACCATAGCCCAGTTTGTAATAACCAGCATAATCAGGCACGGCAGTCCGACTACCATATACTTCATGCCGCCTTTGCTTTTTAAGTAAAGTGTGACCACCAGCAAAGCCAGAGCGGCTAAAAGCTGGTTGGCGGTTCCGAACAGAGGCCAGAGTTTCATGGCACCCGTGCCGTCGGCGCCTGTGGCGAATGCCAGTCCCGCGGCGGTAATCACTACGAAAGTAGTGGCTATCCACCTGTTGGCCAGCAAGGGGATCCGAAGATCGTTTGCCAGCTCACTTACGACATAGCGCTGGATTCTCGTGGACGTATCGAGGGTTGTGCCGGCGAATGAGGCAATGAATACACCCATAAGTGTGATTCCAACCGTTTCAGGCAGTCCGAGTTTTGCCATCATATTAGCGGCGCCGATTACTACCGGTGCTATCTTGTCGGTCAGTCCCTTTTCTCCCAGCCATGAGCCGTATTGATGCTGCCAGGCGGCCTGCCCGGTCAGAATTGTTCCATCGTCGAGCTTTAGTGCCATTCCAATGCCGGCTGCGACACAGACCAGAACCAGTACCGCCAGAAAGCTTTCAAGCAGCATAGAGCCATAACCTACGAACTGACTGTCGGTTTCTTTTGCGACTTGTTTCGAACTTGTGCCGGAGGCTACAAGTGAATGAAAACCGCTGATGGCGCCGCAGGCGATTATCACGAACATAAACGGCCAGATCGGCGGAGTGCCGGCTGGAAGCGCCCTGTTGAAAGCCGGCGCGACCAAGGGAAGGCCTCCCGAAAATGAACAGACAACAACTCCGGAAACCAAAAGACCCATAGCGATAAAGAGCTGCCATGCATTGATATAATCGCGGGGCTGGAGCAGCGTTGTCACCGGCAGCGTCGAAGCCACCCACGCGTAAACCAGCAGTATTATTACCCACAATCCCGTGGGCGGTATCCCAAAGGCCGTGCCGAGCTGGACAGTAATCCTGCTTCCAATAATAATACAGAGATACATTCCGAATACCGCTATCGCAGTGGAAATCGCAACGTTGGCGGTTTTTTTATAGACGGCATAACCCAGCGCAACAGCTATCGGAATCTGCAGCCAGACCGGGACAACAGCGCTCGGAAACCTGGTAAATACCGCCGCAATTACGACACCGAATATCGCAATGACAATCAATAGACTCAAGAACACCACGGCGAAGAATATAAATCGCACGCGCATGTTGATATACTTGGCAGCGACTTCCGATATGCTTTTGCCCTCGTTTCGCAACGAGATAACCAATGCTCCAAAATCATGCACGGCACCCATAAAAATAGAGCCGAAGAACACCCAGAGTATCCCCGGCAGCCAGCCCCAGATGATTCCTATGGCCGGCCCTACAATCGGCCCGGTACCGGCAATCGATGTATAATGATGGCCGAAAATTATCCCCTTGCGCGTGGGGACATAATCGACGCCGTCCTGCCGTTCGACGCTTGGCACGCGCGCATCCTTATCAAGCTTGAATATTTTTTTGGCAAGAAATCGCCCGTAGGTATGATAAGCTATCACATACCCGCCGCCACAAATCAATATGAGTAAAAGTGTGTCCATTTTATTCCTCGTATTTTGTATTCGCCCTTTACCGGCTATCGTTTCCATGCTCCGGCACGGACTGCCATATTATAGCACCGGCAATTAGCCCGATGCTTCGATTAGTCGTACCATTTCTTCTTTGGCCCTCTGAAGCTGAATATCTTCTCCTGCGGCAAAACGTATATCGAAAGCCACCTCGATATCAGGCTCAACGCCGACGCCTTCCAAACGCTTTCCATCGATAAGCATGTCACAGGCTCCATAGTACAAAAATGAATCTGAGGATATGTCCTTTTTTCTCCCGCCCGTCACATATCCGGCCGTGCGTTCTCCAACCAGGACACCTCTTGCTGTCTTCTTGAAAAAATAAGCCAGTACTTCTTTACCGCTGCGAGAGCCGCCATTGATAAGAACAACCACGGGTTTATCGCACCCGGCGACAGACTTGAAGGTTTCCTTGCGCGCTGTCGATTCGACTGTTACTTCTCCCAGGCCATAGTGTAAAAAAGGTGCGATAAATTCATATCCCATATCGCCCCCGTAACCATCTCGAATATCAATAATTATTCCCTCTGTTTCGTTTGCCCGGTGGATACCATATTGCAGCGTATTCTTCATCTCCATTCCACGCAGCCACCAGAGGCGAATGTAAGCAAAACAGTGCCCTTTATATTCGATAGTTTTTAAGCTGGCATACGAATCATTACCCAACCGGTCTTTCTCCTGCATATCGACGGGAGTAACCTTTAGAATTTTTCGAGTGGATTCTAACGGCCCCCGTTGAACAATCAGTTCTATTTCCTGACCGGTCTTATTGAAAAATGAACGAATCGGGTGAAAGGGCCGGCCATCTGCTTCTACCAGCCGGTCGCCAAAAAGTATGCCGGCTTTTTCCGCCGGTGATGAATGAAGTACGGCGACGACATAATGATGCCCCTCGATCCATTTGGTCACCACACCGATGCCGCTCCTGTGCACATTGGGTTTTCCGAATACGACCTGTATTATGTAATAGCCGGGATCCCACTTCGTGTAGTAACGGGTATGTGAGGTCTTGAGCTCCGCCAACATTTGATTGATGATTTCAGCAAAGGATTCATGGTCCTCAGCGGCAACGGCTTTCGGCCTGTAGCGTTTGCGGGCGTCTGCCCAGTCGATGCCGTTGAAGTTCGGGTCCCAGAATTCTTCATTGATAATCCCCCATACTTTGTCGAAAAATTCAGCCGGTTTAAACTCGTCTGGTTCCGGCTTTCTTTTATCCTCTCCCAATATTACTCTTGTCTCAGTTGAGGATATGACCTTTATTCTTTCGGTTCCGCCGGCGCATTGTGGCTCCCATAAAACCAAAACCAGAACCACAATTCGAAAAATCTTCCCCATTAATCTGTCTTTCTCGACTCCTGTCCGCTCGGCATTATTCGCTACTCTCTGTGTCTTCGGGCAAGGAGTCTTATTGGCACCTCGTCTATCGGCAATATAGATCGTAACCGATTTACAATGAATCTGCGATAGTTTTCTTCGAACAGTTCAGGTTTGTTCACAAACATAAGAATCGTAACCGGATTGACGGCGACCTGCGTTGCATAATAAATCTTCGGCCAGCCCTTATTGCTGCGCTTGGCGGCAGTCGTTTTCTCCTGTTTTATCGACTCGAAGGCCTTATTCAGTTTGGTCGTTGGTATCCATGTTGTTGTCTGCTTGAAGATTTCCGCCGACAGGTCCAGAACGCTCTGGACGTTCTTGCCTTCGATTGCCGTGGTGAACGCAAGCGGAGCATATTTCAGGCCCGGCAGCAGCTTTGTCAAGTAATCCTCGTAATCCTCAGTAGAGGCAAAATCTTTTGCAAGGTCCCATTTGTTGACGACGATTATGCAGCTTTTGTATTCGTCGGCGATGAACTTGGCTAATTTCTTATCGACCTGCGAGACCGGCACTGCGGCGTCTATTAACAACAGCACGATATCGGCTCGCTGGATTGACTTGGTAGCACGAACATAGCTGTAAAATTCGATGCTGTCGGCAACCATCCTGCTTTTTTTTCTTACGCCGGCCGTATCGATAACGATAATAGTTCTGCCGTCTTTCTCGAAGCGGACATCCACAGCATCTCTTGTAGTGCCGGGCGTTTCGCTTACGATTACCCGCTCGGAACCGACCATCGCGTTGACCAGCGTGCTCTTGCCGGCGTTTCGCTTGCCGACTATCGCTATTTTCATCGCCGGCTCGGTCGGCCTGTCCGATTCCAGATGTGCCAGCCTGTCAAAAATCGTATCCAGCAGAACCTGTTTATTGAGATTATTTTTTGCCGATATGCATAAAAACTCGCCGAAGCCGAGCCTTGAAAACTCACCGGCTGCACCAAACATCTTCGCCGAGTCGGCCTTATTCGCCACGCCGATTACATCGAGATCGTTCTTACGTAAAAGCCTGGCGATTTTTTCATCCAGCGGCACAATTCCATCCCGAATATCGACCATAAACAGCACAAGATTCGCCGATTCTATTGCCTGGTGGATTTGCTGCTCGACATGGCTTTCGAGACGGTCGCTGTCAACTATGCCGTATCCGCCGGTATCGGTTAGCTCGAAATATTGCTCGTCCCGGCCGATAATAGTGCTCACCCGGTCTCTCGTAACGCCCGCCGTAGGCTCGACGATACTTATCATCTGCCCTGCCAGTGCATTCAAAAGACTGCTCTTGCCCACATTAGGCCGGCCAATTATCGCTACTACAGGTAATGCCATTCTGATAATTTCCTATTGCATATTTTCTTTTCAGTAATTAGTATTCTTTTTGTGTCTAATAGTCAATATGCAAGTTCTCAGTCGTGAGGAGCTGGTTTTCAAAAGGAGCTGATAATATGGAGAATAATCGACGGGATTTTTTAAAGATGATTGCTGCTGGAGCAACAGCAGCGGCGGTGCCGGGCTTTGCACAGGATTCACAGAAGAAGGAGAAAGCCGGCGCTGAGCCGCTGCAGAAGGTGCTGCCGCGATGGCGGGGATTTAACCTGCTGGAGATGTTCACGATGCGGAGCAGGGGCGATTTCCGCGAAGATGATTTCCGCTGGATGCGAGACTGGGGTTTCGATTTCATTCGGTTACCGATGTGCTACCGGCTGTGGATAGCCGATGGTGACGACTACAAGCTGCACGAGCCGATGCTGGAGAAGCTCGACCGGGCCGTCGACCTTGCCGGCAAATACGGCCTGCACGTAAGCCTGAATTTTCATCGCGGGCCCGGCTATTCGGTCAACAGGGAATTCAAAGAGCCGCACAATCTCTGGAAGGATGACGAGCCGTTAAAAGCCTTCTGCTTCCACTGGCAATCTATGGCGAAGCGATATAAGGACATTTCAACCGACAAGATTAGCTTCGATCTAATTAATGAACCGCCTTCGATCGGCGATCAGATGAGCCGGGCGGACCATGAGCGAGTCGTCCGTACGACAGTAAAGGCGATCCGCGAGATTAGTCCCGACCGCATCGTCATTGCCGACGGCATTAGTTACGGCAACATAACCGCGCCTGAGCTGGCCGACCTGAAAATCGGCCAGAGCACCCGCGCGTATCAGCCGATGTTCATCAGCCACTACGGTGCTTCATGGGTAAACAGCAAGAATTACCCCGAGCCGGCATGGCCCGGGCACGGCTGGGACCGCAAGCGCATGGAGCAGCATTATCAGAAATGGGCCGACCTGGCCAAAATGGGCGTTGGCGTACACTGCGGCGAAGGTGGCGCTTATAACAGGACGCCTCACAATGTTGTGCTGGCCTGGCTGCGGGACGTGCTGGAGATTCTGACAGAGCACGGCATCGGCCTGGCCGTCTGGAATTTACGCGGCTCATTCGGCATCGTCGATTCCGGCCGAAAAGACGTTAAATACGAAGACTTCCACGGCCACAAGCTCGACAAAAAACTGCTGGAACTACTGCAGGAATTCGCATAGTCGTCTTGAATCGCTCTTGGACTCTTTCTTTGCCGAATTATTGCAGAACCACGTCGAAGGGCATCATCATAATCACGTTCTCACTGCGGATTAGCTCTAAGCACAGCAGAGCATGGTAGAGAGCTCTCGCACGTTGGGGCTCGGTCTTTTGCAGTATCTCAAAGAGCGGTGCCAGCGCCGGGTCTCTTGTCAGGACGGTCGTCGCCCCGGCGAAGGAGATGTCTGTCGGTCTTTCGCCTTCCCCGGAGAATTGCTGCATTATTTGCGTGATGAAGTCCACAGGCTCGGGAATCGTTCGAACCTCATAGTCGTCAAGAGATGCTTTCGCCGCTGCGTATTCAACGGCCTCATGCAGCCCGCCGATCCGATCGACCAGTCCCAGAGCCAGGGCCTGCTTTCCGGTATAAACACGACCCGCCGCCATTTCTTCCACGGGTTTGGTCAGCTTGTCGCCCCGCCCTTTGACGACATGCCCTTTGAAGACCTCGTAAATGTCTCGCATGTAACGCTCAAGCAAAGCCCGCTCATCGTCGTTGTAGCATCGATTACTGTTGAACATATCGCCGCGGGCGCCCCGCTTATAGGGCATCCAGTTGATACCGAGCTTATCCCACATGCCTTTGGTTATCAGCTTGCCGCCTACGACACCGATGGAGGCCGTGATGGTGGCCTGATCGGCGAAGATGGTCTCGGCGGCACAGGAGATATAGTAGCCCCCGCTGCCGGCGACGTTGCCCATCGAGATGACAAAGGGCTTTTCGGCCCGGACCTGCCGGGTGGCATTGAGAATCACTTCACTGGCCTCGGCCGAGCCGCCAGGTGAATTCACACGCATCACCACGGCCTTAACCGAGTCGTCCTTAACGGCCTTTTCCAGGGCCTTGCGAATGTCGCCGCTGAAAGCGGTGCTGACTGACCCAAACAGGCCGGACTGACCGTAGCCCGGGAGAATAAGTCCTTCGACGTAAATAACAGCCACGGCGTCTTTCTGAGATTCGGTGGGCGTTGTGAACATCTCGGCAAGGACAGAGAACAAAGCCAACGGATTGGCCATGTTGATTTGCGGCCCCTTCTTCCGGCCATACCGATTGTCCACCTTGACCGGCCCTTCGATCTCGTCTCTTACGCGGCGGACGAACGCCTCTCGTGTCTCGATCGCATCGATCAGTCCATCTGCGAGGGCCTCTTGATCCATGTACAAGCCCTTGTCGATCAGCTTTCGAACCGCCTCGGGAGTTTTATCACGCGAGGCGGCAATCATGTCCACAAGCGAATCGTAGTAGCTGTCGAAAATCCAGTTGATATTCTCGGCGGCCTCCTCGCTCGGACTTGTGCGAGTGAACAGCTCGATGGCGGATTTGTAGGCGCCCATGTGCATCATGTCTGCCTCGATGCCGATCTTATCGAGCAGGCCCTTTATGTACAGGTCTTCACCGTACAAGCCCATCAACAATAAAGACGATTCAGGCGCGACACTGAGATGGTCAGACGCACAGAGCAATGCATACGGGAACGTTGTCATCCGTTCAGCATGGACGTAGACTTTTCTGCCTGCCGCTTTAACGCGGCCGACGGCCTTTCGCAGTTCCTCCAACTGCCCGAAGCCGAAGGACATGCCGTCATACGTCAGAATCACCGCTTTGACATTATCGTCCACACTCGCCTGCTCAAGCCTGTCAACCAGACCTGCCAGTGAAGTGACCTGTCCGGCTGTCAGGCCGAAGGGATCAACCACGGGCGACTCGGTCAGACTGCCGCTCAAGTGAAAATGCGCCACTACCGAAGGCGCTGTCGGCACTTCCGCCGGCGCGGCGTTCTCAGCCCCAAAAGAAACCGGGCCCGAAATAATAAAAGCCAATCCGAAAGTTATCCGCAGCAACATTGTTTTAAGCCATTTCATGATCATTCTCCTTATACAATATTTATTATTGATGATTACTCGTCATACTGGAAAACCTGCTCTATCGGGACGCCGAAGGTTCGTGCGATGCGAAAGGCCAGGGGCAGCGATGGCGCATAATTGCCTGCTTCGATAGCGATAATCGTCTGGCGAGTGACACCAACCTTGTCGGCCAGCTGCTGCTGGGTTATTTCGCCGTGTTCAAAACGCAGCCTGCGAACCTGGTTCTGCATTTCACTTTTCGACATCTTTGCCCCCCCGGCCGTATTGAATCACTGAAGCCAGACCCTGCACAGACGCAAAAATTATAAGCCCGCCTAAAAGTGTCAAAGGCATTACATTAACGGATACAGTGCCGTGCGGGCCGACGATGCACCAGGCAATCACGCATGCGGCAACGAAATATATCCAGAGTACTGCATAAGCGACCATAACCGCTCTTTTATGGATTAGCTGGTCCCGTTCATCGAAACAGATCTTCTTTTTGTCTTTGCGGAATTTGACCTGAATAAAAGGGAACAGCCAAAATAAGCCGCCCCAGATGACAATGCTCGCGAACATCAATACCGGTGCGAAGGATATCCCCCTGTCATAAGCAATAAATACAGCGACTCCACCCGGGATGAGAAAACAAGGTAATCCCAAAAATAGCCAAATCCATGATTCTTCCTGTGTTTGATTCATGATTTTTCTCCTTTTGGCTCCCGGCCGTATTGAACGAGAGTTGATATTGACATAGCAAGACATTGACAGAGCACAGCTATCGGAAACAGAAAAGGAAACCATTGCGTCGGTATTTTGGCCTCTGGAGCTATGCCAATCGGTAAGTAGGAAACAACAATCACGAGCAGATAAACCGCGCCGAAGCCGGCCAAGTAAGCATTTTTCTCAATCTGCTGATCTCGTTCGTCGGATATAACTTCGCCTTTTTTCTTTTTGAGGACACGGCTCATAATTAATAACACCCCAATTGACAAAATAAAGCCGCCAAAAGCAACCGTGCCTTTGGGAAAACCCGGAACATAATGTTTCAGCAATGTTATTGTGATTCCAAGAAACAGGCCAAGCAACGATACGATAAGCACGATTATGGCTATTTTCTGCTGTCTATTCATGATTATTCTCCTTTCGGTTCCCTGCCGTACTGAACCAGAATCGCCACTGAGCATACGATCTTTATGAACAACGCCGCTGCGAAAGCCATCAGCGGTAAAGTAATTGTCGGCACAGAATTTCTCGGGCCAATGAACCACCATAGCAGCAAACTTGATATTACAAAAACCCACCAAAATGCCATAAAGGTAAAAACCAATGCTCTTTTTATAATAAGACTGTCACGCTCATCGCTGACGACACCGCCCTCGCTATGTGGTTTCTTAAACAGAAAACGATTAAACTTTAACAGCACTAAAGGTGCAATAAAGTATATTCCAAGTGTTGAATAACCGCGAATGCGGAATTCTATTACGATTGCTGCTGTGGTAATAATAATTGTGAAAGTTATTACTATAATGTTCCACCATGCCAATTTTTGGTATCTATTCATTTTCTTTCTCCTTCACGTGTGCAACTACGCAGGACTGGAATCGCTATTTCATAAACCACTATGGCAGCGAATAACACACCCAGATTGAGCATTGGCACAACCCAAATCGGGATCAACCCATCTGGCCTTAATGCAAGACCAAGTACGATGTTTGACCAGAAAGTCAGAAACGGCGCAAACCGTCCAAGAACCGCCGGAACTCTTCGCAAGACAGCGATTTCAACAGCTATATAGATACCAAAAGTCAACAGCAGCAGTATCGGCGTTATGTAATACCAGATACCTTTCCGCATTCTATTCATGATTTTTCTCCTTTGCCGGCCCTGCCGTAGTCGACAATGATTGTCAGCGAATAGAAGAAGAACTGCGCTATAGTGGTGCCGAACCATATCTGGGGCAGCCATTTGACGGATATCGCCGCTTTAGGGCCTAAAACAAAAAAGGGTATCATGCAGGCAAAGCAGGTAAAGAGAAACGCTCCAATAAACCCAGCATGAGCAGCGTTTTTTCTGATCATCAAATCGCGCTCATCCCGTGTCACCTTGCCCTTGTCCTTTGGTATGAAAAGACAAATCAACCCGCTCAATGGCAGGCCGAACCACGGGATGACCGCGGCATAAAGAGCCTTTGGTGTGCCGACTAAAAAGTGCATCAGCAGCACGGGAAAAGCTGCCGTAATAGACAACGACATGCAGATCACACAAACCCATGACATTTTCTGCGCTCTATTCATGATTTTTCTCCTCTTGCTCGACGACCATATTGAAACAACACCGCCAGAGACAAAACAAATATAAAGGCTATAAAGGCAAAGTAAATTACGGCCGACAGCTCATCCATCGTGACAGATAGAGTGCCTTGTATACCGAGCTCAAAGAGTGCTGTGACGAAGGCCACACCCAAAATGCCGGCGAGCAAGACAAAGCTGGCAAGTATCGCCCTTTTGATGATACGTTTGTCCCGTTCGTCCATGTCAACTTCGCGCGGGTCTTTCTTTCGTTGAATAAAATAAGTGGGTACAAGCAAAAGCCCTCCCCAAACTAACGCGACGAGTAGTTTTATCGGCAAGCCGACGATCGTATCGATCAAGTCGAAAACGACGACCCCGGCCAGCAGCAACGACAGCAATATGCCGTAACAGGCCGCTTGTTGTGTCTTATTCATTTTCTTTGCCTCCCCGGCGGTACTGAACAAGAACTGCGATAGAATAAACTAACAAAACGGGATAGATCATACTTACAGTTACAATAGGAAGAAGCCAAACGGGAATTGTGCCGTCCAGACCAACGAAGAATTGCGGTATAACACTTGCAGCCAAAAATAAAGGCCATACGGAAATAAAAGCCGCTATCCCTGCTTTTTGTTTTATCCGGTTATCACGCTCATCATAATCCGGCTCGTTCGGGCTTTGTTTTCTGAGCAGGAAAAATATTCCTGCAACAATATATAATAAAAAAATTAAAGGAAATAGATAAAGACAGAAACGTTCGGGCGGCCTTTTTTGAATTGCGAGTCGAAATATCAGGTAGAAAGGAATGGTGAAGAAAAAAAGAGTTCCTGCGAGACTAAACCATGCGCCTTTTTGTGTCTTATTCATTTTCTTTGCCTCCCCAGCAATACTGAACCAAGACCGCAACTGAGTAAATCAGCATAACGATAAGAAACACGCCAAGATTGATAATAGGCAGCAGGGATACCGGAATCGAACCTGTATCACCTGCAACGAAAGATGGAACTATGCCGGATGCAAAGAGTAAGATTAAAAGACAAATGAATGCTACCAGCACGGCGTTCTTCTTGACGGCACTATCTCGCTCATCGAAATCCACGTCCGAAGGTTTTCGCTTCCAGTGAACCAAAGCTGCCCCGCCTGCCAGAAAGACCAGAATAACCCAGCCCCAGACTTTGACCAGTCCTGTTCCTGCAGTCATGCTTCCAGGTGTAAACATCGCTGCATATATGATTACTCCAAAGACAAAAAGCAGAATTGCAACTGCTAAGGTAAACCATGCGCCTTTCTGTGTTCTATTCATGATTAATCACCTCTTAAATTCTCAAGTTTCCCTACACCTGCAAATGTAAAGCAAACTTTACATTATGTCAAGTCTATTTTACATTTTTTTGCAAAAAATTTTATCCGACGGGGTGGATGAGAATTCTTGGTACTTTGCAATTGCTTTATTGACAAGAGGTTATGTTGATTTGTACGAGATGTACTCAGAGTTGAAAAGTTTCGGCAGAAAAAGCCTTTTTTCTCCCCTTTTCCTCTTATGGTAAGACTGGCCGTTAGTTGTTAGTAGCGACGTCCGCCACGGCCGCCACGGTCGTAACTATCACGTCTGTCTCTATCGCCACGGCCACCACGGCCGCCGCCGAAACCTTCTTGTTTGCCCTGGTCAATGCTATGGCTTATTTTCCTCTTACCCTCTTCAACCTTAATGGTGTTTCCCTTCAAATTTTTGCCATTCAGTTCGCTGATTGCGGTTTGGGCTTCATCCGAATCCGCCATTCCAACAAAACCAATTCCGTTTGATTCGCCCGTAGCCCTGTTTCTTAAGAGCTTGACGGATATGACCTGGCCAAAAGCTTCAAAAGCCTGACGCAAATCGTCTTCCGTTGTATCGGTGGACATATTTCCTACATAGATATTCATATAGATTTCCTTACTCTTGCTTATAACAGACATTCTTGCCGTTTAAAGGACTTGTCTTAACGGCTGATATTTCTTCCCTTAAGATAGCAGCTTTCACTGACAAGTACAACTCTTTTTGATTATTCTATAGCCGCAATGGAAATCAAGTAAATTATAAACAGTCATCCCGGCTGGCCGGGATTCCGAAATTTTACATTTTACATATTAATTTTTGATTTTAGTTCTCTGCCGGGATTCCATATTTGTCATTCCCGCACCTGCTTTCTCAGGTGTAAACTTGTCCCCGCGGAAGCGGGGAGCGGGAATCCACTCTGCGCCCGGTCCGCCATTTTAATCTTTGAGTTTGTTCACGGCCAAAGGCCGCGATAGGTGTTGAAGTTCTTGTTCTTCTGTTTCTATACGTCTTTTTTGTCCCTTTTCGCCTTAAACCTCATGAATCGATGCAAGTAATTAATAAAATCATGAGCCGTAGTATCGCTGCGTGCCTTAACCGGGCAATTGGCACGGCGGGATTCTCACCCGCTGGATGGCGGCCTTGTCGGCTGCTCCGCTGTCCAAAGTTTTACCTTTTGCACTCTTTTTTGACTCAAAAATAGTATCTCAACCGCAACTCTGCCCTGTAATCATTTTGTTTTTCTCCGAACTCGGTATATGAGTCCCCCACAAGAAAGGTTGTTCTCAGTCGAAGTTCCAGATTTTTGATGCCGGTGTATAATAATTCGGGGCCAATGGAAAAGCTTTCGTCATCAACATTAAATATCCCCGTTAGCGAGGGTGTAAAATATAGTATATCAAACGGCTCTTTCTGACTGGCGCGTAGATAGAGATAGTCTCTCATGGGATTTCTTCTGTTGTAGCCTCCTTCAGCTAAGTTTGATGCTCTTGTTAAAAGAGAATCGTCGCCTGAAGCGAGATACGTATCATAACCCTGGCCTATGAAAGAGAAGTAGTCTGTCATTTCGCTCTCAGCAAATCCTGTTGCATCATGAAAAAACTCAAAGATATAGGTTGTATCTGATTCGGTCAGATATCGGAGTCCAAGCAGATAGCTTGCTGCATCATATTCATTATTAAAGACTGTTCCATCACTGTTGATATATCTCTTTTTGTAGTCATTAATAAATCCGAGCTCTCCATGAATCTCAAAATTTGAGGTGATGTTCCTGGAAAAATCCATGCCGTACCGGCTTGTTCTGCTTCCACCTGTAAGGAAGAGCAAGTCAATATCTGTGTCATAAAGCAGAAAATACGTCTTTCCTGCGAAATTCAAGCGGTTAATCTTTCCGAAATCGTCGTTTATATGGTCATAAACGGGCATCAAAACCGGTGTGAAAGAAAACGTTTTCAATGGACCGTCAAAACTCTTAATGTAATCCGCGGATGCCACTACAAAGCCTTCACGGGCCAGATCGGGATCGTAGGGATCTTTAGGTCTGTCCAAAAATGCTACAGGATTCCACGCATATCCTGTGCCCCATTTTAATGTTTTTTTACCTATATTGAAATTGAACGCCGACGATGGTCTTGATGACATATAGCCTTCATAAAGTGTTGTTTCTTCTGACCATCCGAGATAGGATTTTTTTAAGTCAGTGTTGACTATTGCACGAAATTCTGTGGTTCCCTTCTTATAGCTGCCATCTAACAATGCCGAAAAATTATATTCTTCACGGATATTTTCTTTGTCGCGGTCATACAAGTTGAGCTTGTACAATGCAGAGTTCGTATCCAACCCGAAAAGAACGGGATTAAACTCGACATATCCCCCAATATGCAATGGCTTCTTCTCTATTTCTGACAGGTCAAAGGAATACTCTTCCTCGGCTAAAGTCATTCCATAAGAAAGTGTTAACAAAATCGCCCATGCTGTCCATAATCTCATTGTCTCAAGGATTCCAGATTTGGCATAGATGTAAGTGTAAAGACTTCATCTTCGAACGCTCTTCTTTTCATATTTGCGAATATCATTACAGATTTATAGCCTTTATGGAGAGGGCTGTCCGTCTCAATAACCGATGGCCTCACAATTTTGTCCCCAAAGTCCTTGGTTTCTTTGAAATAAATTGTTTTTATGAGCATAGATGCTTCGGTGAGACACTCGACCTTTGTAGGCAGAACTTTGTCTTTATCTACCCACATTTTCAATTTGTCGTATGCTACAGTTTTTGTTTTTGCCTTAAGGTGCAAAACATACTTATCGCTCAATTCTTCCATTTGCTCGACAAAATATTCCGCTGCGTAATCAAGCCGTAATATGTCGGAGTTATTAAATACTCCTCCTACCACTGACTGAAGGCTTGTTATGCGAATGGGTTTGCCTACATTAGGAATGTAAAGCCACATATTTTCGTCAAGCCTTAAGGTGCTCCTGCCTTTTTCGCTTGCAGGTGAAAGAAATAATGCTGCAACTTTATCCCTTTCCTTCTTGACGGTAAAAAGTACATACTCCCTTTTTTTGCCGTTAGGCTCGATGTTTATGAGTTTTCGATACGACTCATAGGACTCCGGGTTGAGATTCCTATCCAGCTTAAGTAGAATCTGATCGCCGGGACTCAAAACTGTCTTTACGGCATCATGAACAATTCCCTGGAGTTTGACATAATCCGTACCATTACTCCTCATGGCCCCAATCATTTTATCACCGAATGTTTCAGCAACTATTAGAGTCACGCCTTTTTTGGCAAGGAAATCCGCCGTTTGCTGCCCTGCTCCGCGTTGTGCATCTTTGTAAGGATTGCCAATAACCTCTATTAGTTCCCCCGTACGGTTGAATATAAGATAGTATGGGCATTTGCCTGCCTTGTTGCTTATAGAGGACGTAGCGTCTTTGCTGTTTGATGCGACAGCAATTTTCGCCTCTTCCGTCCGAGCAGCGTAAGCCATGACCGGTACCAGAGACAGAACGACCAAAGTTGAGAAAAGTTTCTTCTTCATTTCGAATTACCTCCTATACATGTCTCAGCGCGTCAATCGGATTCATCCTTGATGCTTTATAAGCCGGCTGAAGACTTGCTATTACTGAAATGGTTATTACTATTATTGAAATCACGAGAATATCCTGTAGATTTATGCTTGGAGAAAGCGAAAGCCCTTTTTGCCTGCCAAAACTAAAGGTGAGTTTGGCAACGTTAAGTACAGAGATAACTGCAACCCCCAGAATAACTCCAATTACTGCACCAAAGAAACCCAGGGAGAAACCCTCTATCAGAAACATTGCCACTATTTTCCCAGGCAGCGTACCTATGGCGGCAATAGTACCGATTTCTCTTATACGTTCATACACTGCCATAACCATAACATTCATTATGCTTATAAGTACTATGGCTATAAGCATCAGCTTTACAAAGAAAGTCATAACATCTATCATCCTCGCAATATTGTAGAATGGGGAAAGTTTTTCCCACGTGTGAACCTCAAATGCCGGGCCGCCTTGCTTGTTTAGCTCGTTCGAGAGTTTATCATTGAGTCTATCGAACACGCTGTGGAGTTCGTCAAAATCCCTCAGCCGTATGGCAATTTCGCTTATCTCCAGCGTATCCATTCTCAGAATTTCGGTAGCGTCATCTATGTGGATATATCCATCTCTGCCTCCGGGGCCTGTCGCACTCTCAAGTATTCCCCCTACCTGAAATTGTTTCCCGTTAACAGAGCCGTCCCTATTAGTTGCAATGACAACAACTGTGTCGCCAACCTTGACCTTCATTCCCTTTGCGAGGAGTTCAGGCACAAGGATTTCCCCTGTTCGTATGGTTTTTTCTCCTTCTTTTACCCTTGAGAGAAGCAGTGGAACAGTCTTGACTTCATCTTCAGGATTAACGCCGTTGAGTCTCACGTTGGTTGTTTCAACAAAGTTACTGAACATGCCGCCGAACTTTATTCTCTTTGAATATGCCTCTATATCAGGAATCTCATTTATTGCCTTCTCGATTTTTTCGAAGGCCTTCGGACCCAGATTCAGTGTAAGGGGCAGGCTATCTATGGACGACACATAACCCTTTTTGTGTATCTGGATATGACCGACAAAGGAATCTGTTATCTGCCCAATCATCATATTCTTAAATGATCCTGATACCGAGATAAACACAAGCACAGATACCACCCCAATGGTGACTAATGAAGCCGTAAGAAGTGTCCTTCTCTTGTATCTCAGCAGGTTTCTTATTGCGATCTTGAATAAGTCAAACATTGTCCTTAAACCTCTCTGCCGGCCAGTTCTCCATCTTCCAGCGTATATATAATTTCAGCTTCTCCGACGATTTTCTGATCATGAGTTGAAAAGATAAAAGTTGTGCCGAGCTCATTCTTCATCTTTTTCATAATATCGATAACCATATATGCTGTTTTGTGATCGAGATTGGCTGTCGGTTCATCTGCTAAAACAAGCTTCGGATTTGTAACTAAGGCCCTCGCTACAGCTACCCTCTGTTTCTGACCGCCTGATATCTGGTCCGGATATTTGTCTCTCTGTTCGGCCATTCCCACTGCATCAAGGAGCGCGAGAATACGCTGCTTCCTTTCACTGGAAGGGGTATTCTGTACCATGACGAGCGGATAACCCACATTTTCATACACCGTGAGCACAGGAACGAGATTGAAATCCTGGAATATGAAGCCGATTTTCTTGCCTCGAAAAGCTGCCGCCAGGCGTGTATTAAGGCTTGAGACGTCTGTGTCATCTACGCGCAAGATACCTGAAGTTGGCTTATCCAGACACCCAATAAGATTCAAGAGTGTGGTCTTTCCGCTACCGGAAGGACCAACGAAAGAAACAAAAGAGGCTGGTTCAATCTCGAAATTCAAACCCTTTAGCGCCTCGACCTTTGTCTCGCCCTTTAGGTATGTTTTGGATAAATCGTGCGCTGTTATCAAGCTCATAGACTTATTCCTTCAAGAATCTCAGTGTACAATAAAACAGTTTACGAGCAAAACTTATTTGGCCCTTTATATTTGGAGATGCCTTTCTACCATCAGAACGACAACGAATCGTCCTGGACCGCCATTCATCACTTCGCATTATACCCATCCTCCCTGCTCAGAGCAAACACATTCGGCGAAAACCCTGTTCACATCGCCATATCGCAAATATTTTGCCTTTCTATTAATAAAGAAGAGGTGTTTCTGGTTAGGGAAATGTTGATAACAAAATTGGGATTTTTTGAAAAAAGTGATAAAAAGGGAAAAAAACAGAATAAAGGACACAGGATACAGGAGCCAGAATCCTTTGGAGTTTACGATTTTCGATTGTCTATTGACTATTTTTGCCCGCATATCTGTTAATATTGATAGAAGATTGCCGCGTCGCGTAGCTCCTCGCAATGACGGCATGCAATGCACAGAACGAGATACGAGATACGAATAGTGGCCGCCGTGTAATGGAGATTTTCTGAGAATTTAACGAAAAATGCCCGCTTTTTTGTGTGGCTGTTCGTATAATAGTTAACGAATGGAAAACAGAAGTCAAAAATCCGAATTTAGGAGACATCATCATTTATGATTGATTATTAAGATTTATTATTCTAACTGAGTTAATCAGCGTGCATCTGCGGTTTATTTCATATTCATTCTTGGTTTTAACTCTATTTGAAAAAACAAAACCAAAGCCGGCCTTCGGCCGGAAATCCTAAATCCGAATATCTAAATCCGAAGCAGGATGAACGGGTGTGTTTTGAAAAAACAAAGCCAATATGCAAAGGAGTCAAATAAACGTAAAGTCATTTATAATAAGTGGATACGAGAAATATATTGAATTGGACACTTGGTGAAAACAAAGCCAAACAAAGCCAAATTCAGTTAGCCCCCACCACTGCTTGGGGTTTTAAAACCAATTTGAAAAAACAAAGCCAATTTTCGAAAAGGCTGAATGAGATTAAGTGTCTATACGAAAGGGAATTATGAAGAATTTAATGCTTTGAGACGTCGAAAAAACAAAGCCAATTCAAAGCCAATCTGCCGGTAAACGAGCCGAATGGGGGCGACGATCAGCAACGTCCAGGGATTTTGAGATATTTTTTGGATTTTTGTTAATAAAAAGCAAAGACGAGCGTCTATATATATGAAAGAAGCAGATTTTAAGCAGTTACTAATAATACCGGCGAAAGAGCTTGGTTATGGATTCTCAAGATTTAATAAAAATAGGTCACAAGGCGAAAAACGAGACCGAGGATTTTATCAATCGCCACCTTAACGACAGGGCTAAAGGATGGCCGAAAACCAGTCTTTGCGGCCCCGATTATGCCGAGTACCACAAGGAAGGGCGGATTAAGAACGTAAAATATCAGGGATGCTCCTGAGACAATAAATTACGCCGATTGGTTTGTTATTTGCCGCTATGGGCTGCCGGAGCCGATTGTTTTTTTTGCTCCTGTGTACCAGCGCATACGTACATCGTCGCCTGTAGTTTCGTCAAGAGTAGTGACACGGCCGTCCAGCCAAAGAATATTGGCTTTCCCGCCGGTCTTGAAAGGTTCGTTAATTCTGATACTATGTCTCCAAATGTCACGATACTGCTCCGAACGGCTGCCCCCCTCGCGATAATGCGTCAAATTCATAGCGCCAGGTGTGTCATTGTTATGGAACATATCTCGTTCATTGTTTTCAACTCTCGGTTCCATATGGTCGTGACAAAAGATAAATTCGGACGGCCGCAGATCGTTCGTACTTTTGCCCCTGGCATCCTCATGATAATTCAGAGCAAACGCCGCCTCCTGAACTGCATCGGGATCGACGTTATAAATCAACGAGGGGACACGCCGCAGGCTCGGGCAGCCGAAAATCTTCGTCTCTTTCAGATATGGTTTATATATAATGCCCCAATATGCGCTGCTGTCAGTGAGGGGCAGCAAATTACCTCCTGCATCGTACCATAGAAATCCGTTCGCGCTGCGATAATTGGGAAATTTTCGATCGTTGTCGTCTAAGTACATAAACAGCGCAAGCCCGACATTTCTCAGATTGGATCTACAGATCGTTTGCTTTGCTGATTCTTTTATTCTTCGCATGGCGGGCATTATGATTGCCAATAAGACGGCAATGATCGCGATAACCACAAGCAGTTCGATCAGCGTAAATCCTTTAGTATCTCGCCAGATTACCCTTCCTTCATCCTTCATTTTTTCGCCTTTCAAAGTGCTGCTTAAGTACTTCTGGCTGATAACACAACACTTCCTTGTGATGTTTCGCTTAATAGCATGGTGATGGTATCAGCAATCCCTTACATTGCCATCAGCGTACGTATCGCAATACACATAAGGGGATTACTCAATTAAGTCGCCCCGGCTGTTTTGCCATGCCTTTATTAGTAAAAATATACCATATTTCTTTGATGATTTCAACTATTTTTTGCTTTTTAATCACCGATATTTTTGAGATATGTGGTTATATAACGACTAATATGTTATGCTGTCGGAACGATTTACAGGATAAGTTGTAAAAATGAACCTGACAATGGCAATCACAATCGAAGAAAGGAGCAAAGGGCAATGAATCCGCAAAGAACAACAGCACTGAAGAAGAGGGTAACAAAGCTTTTTATGGCGGCGGTAGTCGGTCTTATTATCTTCAATTCGGCCGCTTCGGCACAGGATACCCTGGGATCATTAATGGAGCAGACCGGATGTGAATTTATAGTCGGCAAATGGGCCGGTGAGACCGATGACGGACAGGAATTCTCGATGGAATACAAATGGGAAATCAAGCCGCACATATTAAGCGTCCACTTTAAAGGATTCGGCTTTGAATATCACGGCATCATCTTCTTCAAGGCTTCCGAAGAGCAGGTCGTCCAGATTGGAGTAGATTCCAGAGGTGGTAACGGCAAAGGCACATGGGAAGCTGAGTACGGCAGGGCCATGTTCAAAAGCGAGCATGCCGGCGAATACGGCGAAGTCTCCAGAATGGGATTTATCTATTCGAAAGTCGATGCCAACACGATGAAGTGTGAGCTGTACTCGCTGGATGAATATGGCACTCTCGGCGATGAAGCGTCAATGACATTAGAGTACAAGCGGCAAAAGCAACCAATGCCAAAAAAGACAACAGGCTCAAACTAACGGCTCGTAGAATTTTCCTGGTTTAGGACCGAGAGTATTGGTTAGAGTTCCGAGCTTGTCAATCGTCGCTTCGATTTTGTCGCCGGCTTTGAGGTAATTACCTGTAGCGAAACCTACGCCGGACGGCGTGCCGGTAGCGATTATGTCACCCGGCTCGAGCGTCATCAGGTGTCTCATGAACGATACGATCTGTGCTACAGTATGAATCATCTGCGAGCTGTTCGCTTTCTGACGAACCTCGCCGTTGACGGTCAGCTTCATATCGAGATTCTGCACATCTTCGATTTCGTCGGCGGTCAGCAGGTATGGCCCCATCGGGCAAAAACCGTCCGCCCATTTGCCGTTGAGCCAGTCGTAGAACTCGTCCCACGGGCGTTCGGCACGGTTCTTCTTGAAAGTCACGGTCCTTGCCGAGATATCGTTCGCGATTGTATAGCCGGCAATTATTTCCATAGCATCTTCCACCGCTACGGCTTTGGCTTTTCTGCCGATTACGACAGCAAGCTCGATTTCGTAATCTATCGTTTCGCTGTAAACGGGCCAGGGTATTTCGTCGCCGGGATTTGCCACCGCAGTTGCCGGCATGATAAACGGCCTCGGCACGGTCGTCAAACGCGGCGAATCCGAGAGCCCGAGCTTCAGACCCGCTTCTTTTATATGCTCGACGTAATTTCCAGCCAAGGCAAGCACCTTACCCGGCCGGGGGATCGGCGCAAGCATCTTAACCGAATCAAGCGGTATACTCGCCTTGGCGGTTTTTTCCAAACCGGCAAGTTTTTCAAGACACCCCGGCCCTCGATCGAGAATCTCAATAACGCTTCGCGGCGGGTCCGAATCATCCCACAACAATACGATGTCGATCAGTCCCTCGCCGGTTAGTATCCCACAAAAGACCGATCCTTCTTTTGAATAAGTGGCCAATTTCATAGATGTCATTTATATCCAATTTCGGATGGAATGTGAATAGTCAAATTACAAAAACTGTCGAACAACGTCTCTGCATATTATTTCGTACTCAATACGGAATCTATTCTCATCAATGTTCTGGATTCCCGCCTGCGCGGGAATGACACAGGGCCGTGATTAGTGAGGGCTCTCGAATACGCATTTCTGCATAAGCTCAGCGTTATTCACCCACATTACGAAGAATGGGGATGCTGACAGCTCGCGCTTTTTGATGTAGATAAGAAAGGGCCTGTTAAAGTGAAAATGCCTTGGCTGCTGCAGTCCTCCTGATATAGGGACAAAAATATAGCGATCTGAATTCAATATAATACCTGTCATGCCGAGTGTGAAGTCTGTCACCTGCATTGCCTTGCCCATTAAATAAACCTGTTCCAACCACGGCTGGTTGCCGATTGCCCTGCCTTCCAATTCAGCAAAGTGGTGCGTCAGCTTGTAAAGCACATCCGGAACTACCAAAGTCTCGGCACGCCTTTGATATCTCGAATGCAAGGTTATAGGCTGTAGCTTTCGAAGTTCTTCGTAACTCGGATCTTGCATAAATTCGGAAAACTTCTGCTCGACATAAGCCACTGTTTTTCCGAGAGTTTTATGCTGGGGTACGCAGGCCAGAACAACCTGATACGGATTCGTATATTTACATAAATCGACTGCAAACTCGGTTTCAATTCCCTGATCGCCGGGCTTATAGTAAAGAATGTCAACCTGTTCACGTACCATATCCGAGCTGTCTGAGAACGAACGACTGCAAAAGGACGCCACTTCGGTAACCATGCCGTCCGAGGACTGGAAGTCAAATCTACGATTGTTAACATAGAACGGATGCTCGAACTCGATATCCGTGTTAAGAAAGGAGTAGGCTATAATCATCTCAGGCAGCAGCCCGTTCATATCATTAAAAACAGGCGCCGGCTCGGATGGGAAAAGCTGTGCCATTTCATCCTGGATTTCTTCAATTATCCCCTCTCCCAACAAACCGGCAGCCGCGAAATATGATTCGTTTTCGATGTCTTTATCTGAAAACTCCGCTGAGTTCAGAAGGTCTGCTAACTCTTCAGCACCCGGAACCTCAACAGGCTCACCAATAATGTGGTTTTTGAGTATGTCCCAGGTCATCTGGAAAGTCGAGCACCAGATGATGTTTTGGTATTTTGGCAAAGGACTGTCAAGAGTAGCAACGACTGAGGTCTGCTTGAGATCAGCCGAATCTAATACTTGCGACTCTTTGATTATCATTGTGCCCACAGGCTGAATCGGGTCGTGAACCAGCAATGAGTCCATTCTTGCTGGTGGCTCACTTCCAAGTACAGGTGAACTGCCGATTCGTATATCTCCCCCATCCCAATAGGTATAAATGTTATCATCGTAGATGCCGCAGAACGAGTGGTCTTTAAAGGTGACATGGCCATCCAGGAACAGGACGTTTTGGCCTTCTTCTTCATGGGAGATGGCGTTGCCGTACTTTACAGCTTCTCTGCCGCCGATTTCAGGATAAGAAGCAGCATCAGGATGGAACGGACCAGGGAAACCCTTAGCAAATGCAGCGGGGGAATCCATCCACGGATTCCGGTCGGCAGCAACCGCCAAACCGGGATCATCCGACATGCTCAGAGCATATATGCCGAAAGGCATGTGATAAGCATAGCTGCAATGCTTTCCTGCTTCGGGCCCGAAATCCCACAGATTAATAAGTTCCAGTCCACCGAAGCCCATATCCACGTCGGTGAGCTTAAATTCCGTAGTCCCGACATCGCCCGGACAGACAAAAGTCCTCGGTGTCACCTCGGTATACTTGACCAGAAGATAGAAACAGGATGAGATATTTGCCTGACCACCGCTGTTGCGCGATAAGCCATAAGCGGACTCCCGAGTATTCGCTCTCCAGTCGGGAATGGTTGGAGTCCAAACACTGTTTCTACCGCCAGAGCGCGGCAATTCGTCCTCGTAGTCGTTGGCATATATCAGCATCGCCCTGCCTATCTGTGACAGATTATTGGTGCACGCCATACGATATTCTTCGAATCGAGACATCTGTGCTGCTGGTCCTACGATAGCAATAACAAACAGGCATACAAGCACCACAACTAAAACTTCGACAGGACCGAACTTTTTCGCTTTATCTCGCATCGACATCATCGTTTTTCCTCCAAAGTTTTCCTCAGTTAACCGGCAGGTATTTTTTCTGCAATGGCACAACATCCCGGTTAGTTAGGGCCCTCGAACGCGAATTCCTGCATCAGTTCGGCGTTATCAACCCACATTACGAAGAACGGGGATGCTACCGGCTCGCGCTTTTTGATGTAGATAAGGAAGGGCCTGTTAAAATCGAAACGTCTTGATCCCGTGTCAATTCCTAACGGCGGGACAACAATTGTAGCATCCGATTTCAGGACGACTCCGGTCCGGCCGAGCGTGAAGTTTATCATCTGCATCGCCTTGTGGATGTAATAGCCCTGGTCGAGCCAGGGCTGGTTGCCAATTGCTTTGCCCTGAAGTTCCGCGAAATGATGCGTCAGTTTGTAGAGCACATCGGGAACGGTCAGAGTCTCGGCAGGCCGTTCGCCAAAACGTCCTCCTGTTACGGCTGGCTGGAGCTTTCTCAGTTGCTCGTAGTTCGGGTCCTGCGTAAATTCGGAAATCTTCTGCTCGGCGTAGTCGGCGGTCTTGCCGAGTGTTTTTTGCTGGGGCACGCAGGCCAGCACGACCTGATACGGATTAGTAAACGTACACAAGTCGACCGCGAACTCGGTCTGGCCCGTCTGCTCATCTTTGTTGTAATAGAGCACGTCGACTTGTTCGCGGACCATATTTGAGCTGTCGGAGTCCGTGCGGGTGCAGAACGAGGTGACCTCGGTAACCGTGCCGTTCGAGTCCTGGAAGTTAAACTCATTATTGCCGGCATAGAACGGGTACTCGAACTCGATATCCGCGTTCAGGTAAGAATAGGCTATAATTGTTTCGGGCGGCAGATCATTAACGTCATCAAAAGCGGGCACCGGCTCGGATGGGAAAAGCTGTGTCATCTCGTCCTGGATTTCTGCGATTATCCCATCGGCCAGGAAGCCGGCCGCTGCGAAGTACGATTCGTATTCGATGTTTTTATCTGAAAATTCCGCCTTGTTCAGACTGTCCGCCAGCTTTTCGGCGCCCGGGACTTCGACCGGCTCGCCAATAATGTACCGCTTGAGCATATCCCATGCCATCTGGAATGTCGAGCACCAGATGACGTTGTGGTATTTCGGGAAGGGACTGTCAAGGGTAGCGATGATTGAAGTTTGTTCGAGATCATTTGAATCTATCGCTTCGGGCTCTTTGGTTATTGTTGTGCTGCTGGGCGTAACCGGGTCGTGAACCAGCAGAGAGTCTATTCTATCTTGAGGATAACTTCCAACTATAGGTGGGGCACCCATTCTTATATCTCCGCCGTCCCAATAAGTGTAGATATTGTCATCATGTACGCCGCAGAATGAGCGTTCTTCAAAAGCGACGTGGCTATCCAGGAACAGAACATTCTGGCCTTCTTCCTCGTGGGCGATGGCATTAGCGTATTTTACAGATTCTCTGCCGCCATCAGGACTAAAACCGCCGGGGAACTGCTTAGCTGCTCCAGCAGGAGAATCCATCCACGGATTCCGGTCGGCAGCGATCACCATGCCCGGTTCGCTCGATGTGCTCAGAGCATACAAGCCGAAAGGCATGTGGTAGGCGTAGCTGCAATGCTTTGACGGCTCCGGCCCGAAATCCCACAGATCAATAAGTCCACTAAAAGGAGGTGCATCAACATCGGCAAGCCTAAATTCCGTAGTCCCGACATCGCCCGGGCAGACAAATGTTCGTGGCGTCACCTCGGTATACTTGACCAGAAGATAGAAACAGGAGGAGATACTTGCCTGCCCGCCGCTGCCGTCGGCTGATAAGCCGTAAGCCATATGTCGATTAAACGCATTCCACCCTGGGATAGTTGGGGCCCAGATACTGTTTCGACCGCCGGCTCGCGGAAATTCGTCCTCGTAATCGTTGGCATATATCAACATCGCCCTACCAATGTTGGACAGATTCGTGGCGCACTCGATGCGATATTCATCGAATCGGGATATCTGCATTGCCGGGCCAATAACGGCAAGGACAAACAGGCACAAAAACACCACAACGAGAACCTCTACAGGTCCCAACCTCTTCGTTTTGTCTCGCTTCGACATCATCGTTTTTCCTCCAAAAGTTTCAATTAACCGGCCGGATTCATCCTGCCGGCAAGTATAAAGTTATTACTAATAGTTTACCAGATTCAGTGCAGTAAATCAAATTTTTATCGCGGCGGATTGCCTGATAATGTGTGTAGAGTTGAATCCTGTCGGACCTCGAATGGCCCGATATGATTCTGGACCTCCATTCTGAAGGTTCCGCCTCGGCCGGAGGCGCTTCCGCCGTAGCCCTGTCCATGACCTGGGGGTACTCGCCACGAGTACGTGCAATTGCCGCCTCACCTGAACTCGAACTGACCAGTATGAACAGTCTGGCCGGCGACACTTACGATTTTGAACTGTGGCACAGGTACTTCCACTCCATTTTTCTTAGCGCCGGGAACATATAACTCCCCCGCCTGTCCTTCGAGATGGAATCCGACCACTGCATTCCTGTCTGCGTCCCTCATAAATGTCTTAACTTCAAACGGCGGGCCGATCCGAAATGAAGTAGTCTGGCCCGGCCTGATTTCAAAGTCACCAAGCTCACCGGCCCATGCCTTTGACTTGATGGTATCGAAAGTCCACTTGTTTCCTTCAGAATCCGGCTCGGTCAATTCCAGCTCGACAACAGAGTATTTGCCGGTGGGCAAAAGCCACTTGCCGTTCGAGCCGCTTACGCGCTGATGAACGGCATCAGACCAGAGCGCCAACTTAGCTTCCTTGCCCTTCAGACTCAGTGTCCCGAATTGCGGCTTTGCTTCTCTGAACTCAATAGTGCTACCATCTTCGGCGACATCCATACTGTAGTATTGACCGTTTATTTTAATCAGCCGGCCCAGCGGCATAATTTCCGAGATGGCTGGCTTGTCGAAGTTGAATTTCGAATTACCGTCGAGATCGATTGCCAGCACATCGCACCGTGGATCTCGACTGTTTGCTATCGGTGGCACAAAGTATTTGTTGTATTTCCCATCGAAATCGGTGTCGATCAAAGCAATCTCATAGGACCTGCCTTCCAGAACGACCTGCCCGTGGCGGTAGAAGGCCGGACGAAAAGTAATTCTCTCGCCGTCGGAACATTCTGCATAGAACTGACCATCTTTTGTCAGAGTATCCCCGTGCCGGGCCAAGACCGGGCCAAAAAGATATGTCATGGTAAGCCGAAAAATGCTTAACCAGGTGCCCACGTATCCCTTCTCATCAGAGAACAAACCGTCGCCGTCCGTGTCGAGATAGAGTTTGACTTGCCTATGCGGATTTATCGAACGATAAGTTATGCCGTGAACATCTCTGTCCCCCACATTAACGACAAAATATACCGGTTCTTTGGGTGCATCGGCAGGCTGCTCCCGCAGCTCCGGTGGCCTGATCGTCGTGGTGCTATGATGTTGGATACCAAGATAGTGAGTCGGATTGTCCCTCGAAACGGGCACGATTTTAAGTCTTGCTTCGGCGACAACCGGGCCGGCCGAGAAATTCTCCGGCGTTTTTTCGGCCGCCGGCTTAAGTTTGCTCCTGCGCAGAATCTCGTACGGCGTTAATCTCTTCTGAGAGAACTTAGGCTGCCGTGAACTATTGCTACCTTCGGCGGCGAGGCTTTCGGCCCCGGCAAAAGCCAAAAAAGCAAGTAAAAAAGCGAGGATGATTATCTTATGAAATCTGATATTCCGGTTTTTTACGATCATATCCCATCCTTCAGGCCGCCCTAACTTTCCGGCATGAAATATTAGACACAAAACGCCCCATGTCAGCCACACACCCTATTCACATAAGACGGTGTCCAAACCTTTTTGTTACACTTTTTTTATTCTGTGCTGAGATTTTCTTAATAATTGATATAGCAATTGGATATATGCTGATAATTATAGCAAAAACTTCTTGAACTTACAGCGTCGAGAACCTTTAATATGCCTTAAGGTTCAGTTTGCAAAAATTCGTTTAGGAGTTCGGAAATGACTCTGAAGGAATTCTGGGCTGGTACGGGCAGGTGGTTGCGGGCGCATAAGCCGTCTCTGAGTGCAGCCCATCAGCCGGAAATCAATGATGATGGCCTGATCAGCCGGAATGATGACCCAGTAGAACAGGTGGAGAATAAGGCTGTGCCGACCGGGGCTCAAAGCAATAATGTTGTAGTTAGAGCAGTGCCACCGGCCGAAAGACAGGAATCACTTCAAAAACTGCAGGAAGGCTTCGACAAACTCGTCGAACAATTGCAGGGTATTAACGAACATTTAAGCCGACAGGCCACACAGCATGAAGATTTGATGGGCCGGATCGAACAATTACCTGAAATGCTCGAAAGCTTTCCCGCCGTTGTGGAAAATCAAAAGCGGATAACCGAGCAGCTTCTCGAACAGCTCAAGGCCTCTGCCGCCAAGAATGAGCAGTTTATCGATGCGGTTGAAAAAATCCCAAATGAAACTGCCAAGCAGACCGATGCCCTGGTTAATGTAAACCATCAGCTTTCCGCTGCGGCCGATATCGACGTGCAGATGACCGAGAGCTTAAATAATTTCAATGAGAGTCTGGATAAACTGAACCAGAGCACCGTTAGTCAGACGGACGGTATTATTCAAATGAGCAAAACTTTTGCCGCCAGCGACAGATACCTCAAATACATTATATCCAGGCAGAATAAACGTTTTATGTGGATTTTTATTGCTGCTATCAGCATTTGTGCTACCGTAATCCTCATTCTTACCGGCATAATTATCTATCTGAAATACTAAAATCCATTTTTACACGACAAGGATTTCGCCGCGTTCTTCCATCCAAATATAAATATTTCCCACGAAAATTCAGGTCATACAATAAAACAGTTGAAAAACAATTTTATTTCGTTAAACTGACCAATTCTTTTATGTCTGTTTTTTGAGTTTGTTATTGCTGTGAAATTCGAAAGGAGTAAAAAGTGACAATTTTGAAGAGAATCGCATTTTTAGTGCCGGCCTTAGCCATTAGCACAGTAGCTATGGCGGCCGAAAGTGCAAATGCAGCCGAGACCGGCGGATCGTTGGTATGGTGGATAGCACCGATCGGATCTCTGCTGGCTCTGGGCTTCGCCTTCTATTTTTATAAGAAGATGATGGAAGCCCCGGAAGGCACTGAGAAAATGATTGAAATTGCCCGCCACGTACGCGAGGGCGCCTATGCGTACTTGTTTCGGCAGTACAGCGTGGTTACGTTGGTGTTTATCGTGCTGCTGGCGATTTTTGCTTTCCTTGCCTACAAAGGTGTCCAGAACCCGTTTGTGCCGGTGGCCTTCCTGACAGGCGGATTCTTCAGCGGCCTGTGTGGATTCCTGGGGATGAAGACGGCCACGAACGCCTCGGCAAGAACTGCTCAGGGCGCCAGTAAGAGCCTCAACAGCGGCCTGCAGGTCGCCTTCCGTTCCGGTGCCGTGATGGGATTGGTCGTAGTGGGCTTTGGCCTGTTCGATATCTCTATGTGGTATCTGATTCTTGATAAGGTTGTCTATACAGTCGCAAACATGGACAACGGTCTGAGGCTGTGGGGTCTACAGTTGGTCAAAGCGGGCATGGAGCACGACCACAAGCTCGTGGAAATCACCACGACAATGATTACATTCGGTATGGGAGCTTCGACTCAGGCGTTGTTTGCCCGTGTCGGCGGCGGTATCTATACGAAGGCCGCCGATGTTGGGGCCGACCTGGTTGGTAAAGTCGAGGCGGGGATTCCGGAAGACGATCCGAGAAATCCCGCAACAATCGCCGACAATGTCGGCGATAACGTAGGCGATGTAGCCGGTATGGGTGCCGACCTTTATGAAAGCTATTGCGGCTCGATCCTGGCGACCGCTGCTCTGGGTGCGGCATTGACTCTTGGGACTCTGCCGGAAGGCTTGACTCCGTTGAAAGCCGTGCTTGCTCCGATGGTTGTAGCCGGGCTCGGTATTCTGCTTTCTATTGCCGGTATATTCATGGTTCGCTGTAAAGAGGATGCTACTCAGAAGAACCTTCTGAGAGCATTGCTCATCGGTACACTTGGCAGCTCCGTTTTGATAATATTAGCTGTTGCTGTTCTGGCGTTGTTTAACTGGATTACCTGGGGCGTGTTCGGCTCGGTTATTTCAGGTCTGGTAGCCGGTGTTCTGATTGGCCAATTCACCGAGTATTATACTTCCGATGAGTACAAACCGACCAAAGGTATTGCCGAGCAGGCAAACATGGGGCCGGCAACTACAATCATCGATGGTCTTGCCACAGGTATGTACTCAGCCGGTCTTCCGGTTATCACGATTGTTATAGGTATTCTTTGTGCATTTGGCTTCGCGGGAGGCTTCTCGAACATCGCAATGGGTCTTTACGGCATTGGCTTTGCGGCCGTGGGAATGCTGGCCACGCTCGGAATTACGCTGGCAACCGACGCCTATGGACCCATCGCCGACAATGCCGGCGGTAACGCCGAGATGAGCGGTCTGGGACCGGAGGTTCGCAAACGTACCGATGCCCTGGATTCACTCGGTAACACTACTGCGGCAACCGGCAAAGGTTTCGCCATTGGTTCGGCGGCCCTGACCGCGATGGCCCTGCTGGCCGCATACGTCGAAGAAGTAAGAATCTGGATCGGAAGGCTGGCCTCTGAGGCCGGCGGTGAATACGCCGTCGGGCCTATTACTTTCGTTAGCGATGCAGCAGCAGCTATCGGCGGCAAGGTTCATTACGCAACAGCCGAGATTTCAGATTTCGTCGAGGCATATAACCTTACGATTATGAGCCCAAAGCTTATCGGCGGCATCTTCATCGGCGCGATGATGGCCTTCGTCTTCAGTGCAATGACTATGAAGGCGGTCGGCCGGGCTGCCGGTGCAATGGTGAACGAAGTTCGCCGGCAGTTCAAGGAAATAGCTGGAATAATGGAGGGCACAGGTAAGCCCGACTACGCCCGTTGTGTTGCTATTTCCACTAAGGGAGCCCAGAAGGAAATGCTGCTGCCGTCCCTGCTGGCGATTATTGTTCCGGTTGTGACCGGTTTGTTGCTGGGTGTCTCTGGTGTAATGGGCCTGCTGGTCGGCGGGCTTACCACTGGTTTTGTCCTTGCTATCACGCTGAACAATGCCGGCGGCGCATGGGACAACGCAAAGAAATATATCGAAAAAGGCGCCCACGGCGGCAAAGGCTCCGAAGCACATAAGGCGGCCGTTGTCGGCGATACCGTCGGCGATCCATGCAAGGATACTTCCGGGCCGAGTCTGAACATTCTTATCAAACTGATGACGATGGTCAGCGTAGTCTTCTCGGGCGTCGTGGTAAAATTCGCTCCTATGGTCAGCGAGTGGCTCCACCTTGGCGGCCAGTAGCACACAATCAAAGCTCTGCTATTGACGCAGAAGCGTAATAAAGATAATCTATCGGGGTAGTCGAATCGGCTACCCCGTTTTTTTGAGCGTAAGGGAAATTGAGCGAGTCGTAAAAAATTTTCAAAAATGTCAAAAAAAATCCTTGACATGCTGTATATCGCAGGCTATACTGAATTCATAAAGTTAATTTAATAAGGACCCGATAATCGTTATTCAGGAAGTCGGGCGGGCCAATCTTTTATGTGGATTGTGACCGATTCCTGATGTTGGACTGGAGTTGCTTATGGGAGTTACATGGCGCGGTTTAGTAGCGAAGTCATAAGCGTTTTTGGTTTAACATCAGGAGTTCCAAAAATGAAGGATTATACAGTCTTTGAAGAGGTTTTAGAGTTGTTTGAGTCGTACGGCTGGAAGCTACAAAAGATTTATGAGCCGTACCGAGTGTTTGTTAAGCAGGGAGAGCTTCCCTGGCTTATCCCGGTACATGGCAAGAAAGTAGATTCTGAATATGTCAAGAAGTTCAAAGAATTCCTCGAAGAGCGGGGCGAAATCTAAGGCACTCAATAAGCCTTTTAAGGAATCAATCGTGCGCAAAGCCAAAAAGATTGTGGCTAATTACCGTATCATACTCGAGCGCAATGAAAGGTTGGGTTTCATCGGTAGCTCTGTCGAGATTCCTACCGTTTTTGTTGATGCCAAGACGCCGGAGAAGTGCTACAAAGCGACACAAGACGCTCTTATGGTTGCAGTTGCGACGATGATCGAATGCGGCCAAAGACCTCCTCAGCCAGCATCGATGGGACTTCGCACCGAGCAGGTGAACGTCAGATTGACCGCCGAGGAGAAACTGCTTTTTACCAACGCGGCGATGAACCTCGGTTTTAAGGGAATATCTGATTTTATTCGCAGCACTGCCCTTAATAACGTTCTTTCCAGCCGTTAAGTTGTTCGTATTTACTAATCAACACTTTCAAGATTGTATCTATTGACGTTTTTGTTCGATTTTTGTAACCTATCGGGGTGGCCAAATCGGCTGCCCCGTTTTTCATTGAGTATGAGGACATAGAATTTGAAGAGAAAGCAAAATTCAAAGGCCAAAGCATTTGCCTTGTCCGCCGCTAAGCTTGCGGCTGAACGGCATTGCACTGATATTGTAGTATTGGACTTGAGAGATATATCGCCGGCCACCGATTATTTCATGATAGCAACCGGCACAAGCGACAGACAAATGCGCACCGTAGCCGATGAAATCTGTGACGCAGCAAAAAAGCAGGGCCAGCAGCGTTTCGGCAGGGCCGGCTACGAACAGGCACGCTGGATCCTGCTCGACTTCGTCGATGTCGTTATACACATCTTCGACGCCGAATACCGGGACTACTACGACCTCGAACTGCTCTGGGGAGACGCTAAACGATTGACTATTGATGATTGATTATTGACTAATGGTATTAGCATTAGCTTTATTAGCGATAGGTGAGACATCCCTAATCCTTGATCTTGGCAACAGACTGTTGGGATCAGGTCTAAGAACTCCAGCAAGAACTCTCATAAAAACATCTCAGATTGTGTTTGCTTGTGTTCTATTGGCTGTGCCGGCTTTTCTTGTATTTATCGTGCCTGAATCAAATCCGGTGCGTTCTCTTTTTTATGTATCAAGTTTTGCCGGAACTCTCATTTTTCTTCATTTCCTCTTCCCGTACAGGTTCGGGATTTCAAAAATAAGACAGAAACATTCTGCCCAATATGAGAGGGCACTTATATCTAATGTCGTTCTTCACAATGAATCTGTGAGTGTTCGGTCATTAACTGCAGGCCCGGATGGTTTACAATTTCTTGTCGTTTCGGACCTTCACTGCAACTCACAGGAGAAGCTAAATCTTATAAAAAATATCTTCGCAAAATTGGGTAACGAGACATTCGATGCCGTCCTGGTTCTTGGAGACTTAAGTGAAAACAGCAAGACTCTGCCTGAACTTATAAGCACTGTTGCAAAGCTCCCGAATCGCCACGGGGCATTTCTTGTTCGAGGCAATCACGATTTTGAAGAAGGTCGGCAGATACTAATTGAGGATTTGGCGGAGCAGCATTCAATAAAGATTCTCTCGAACATCTCATGCGACATTCCCGAACTCGGTATTAGGCTGGTAGGTCTGGAGTATCCTCCGAATCTTCCTCAATTGCCCGCCAAATCCGAATGCAGCGTGACATTGGGACTTACACATACGCCGGATAATATCATCCTGTTTTCGAGATTGGGCATAGACATTGTTGTTGCAGGGCACACGCACGGCGGATGGTTCAGTCTACCTGTTCTTGGCCCTCTGCTGATTCCCTCCAGACTGGGTCGGTTTCTCAGTAGCGGATGGTTCAGACTTGGAAATACTCTAATGTACATCACATCAGGATTACCCTACTTCACAAATCCAAAAGGCAAAACAGGGGAAATATTGAAATTGATCCTTAAATCCAATGAAGATAAAGAGAGCGTGGCCAGAGTTGAAGTTCCAACTCAATAAACTCAGAAATTTTTACATGGCTTAAAACAGGAAAAATTATTAACATATCATTCTTATTAGAGCAATAAATCGAACGTTTCTGTATCCTCCGAGGCTACGAAATTAAATGAAGGCTGCTTTAGACATACTTGAAGAGCGAATAAGTTCGGCGATGAAGATTGTCGCTGGACGGGACGATTGCGCCGCTATAGTTCGCCCGACAACAGATGCCAAATTCGGCGATTACCAAGCCAACGGCGTGATGGGATTGGCTAAGAAGCTTAAAACCAATCCGCGCAAACTCGCTGAAGAGGTAATGAAGAATCTGGACCTAAGCGATATTTGTGAAGAGCCGGAAGTGGCCGGGCCGGGATTTATTAATTTACGGCTCAAAGCTGGATTTATACAAAGTGCTTTAATTGATATGCACGAGCACAAATCACTCGATACTTATAGAACTGTTTCTGTTTGGGTAGAAAGAATTGGTATCGATAAAGTGGATGATCCCAAAACAATTGTTGTAGATTTTTCCTGCCCTAATATCGCAAAGGAAATGCACGTTGGCCATTTGCGAAGTACAATCATTGGTGACTGCATTTGTAATACACTTCAATTCCTTGGCCATAATATCATCCGCCAGAACCATGTCGGTGACTGGGGCACGCAATTCGGGATGCTTTGTGCCTTACTCAGTAGAAAACGTATATTGATGGGGAAAAAAGGCATAACAGATTTAAACTCCATCATTTTATCTGATCTTGAGTCATTTTATAGAGAGGCAAAGCAACTATATGATACTGACGCGGATTTTTCGAAAGAAGCTCGTGGAGCGATTGCGGGGCTTCATAAGGGAGAACAGCTTTGGACCGAACTTTGGAGACAAATAATTCGTGAATCTGAGAAACACTACCGTGAGATCTACGAACAGTTGAAAGTTCATCTATATGATAAACATATCAGAGGTGAAAGTGAATACAGGCATGATTTACCAAAAGTCGTAGAAGAACTAAAGAACAAGGGTATCGCGGTTGAATCCGATGGTGCTGTTTGTGTTTTTCCGGAAGGATTCAAGAACAAAGAGGGTGACCCGTTGCCGTTTATTATTCAAAAATCGGATGGGGCGTATCTTTATGCTACTACGGATTTAGCGGCGCTGCGCTACCGGGTGAATAAACTGAAGGCTAATACCATTATTTATGTCACTGATTCCCGGCAGAAGCTGCATTTTGAGATGCTGTTTGCGGTTGCGAAGATGGCGGGCTGGACGCGCGATGAAATCGAGCTTTCCCATGTTATGTTCGGCAGTGTTTTGGGTGAGGACGGCGCGCCGTTAAAGACGCGCTCGGGCGAAAACGTCAAATTGAAAGAGCTGCTGGATGAAGCAGTGGAGCGGGCAATGTCAGTCGTCGAAGAAAAGAATCCGGAATTGCCAGCGGATAAAAAAGCCGAGATTGCAAAAGCAGTCGGCATCGGCGCGGTCAAGTACGCCGACTATTCCAACAATCGTACGAGCGATTATGTTTTCAGCTTCGATAAAATGCTGGCAATGGACGGGAACACCGCCCCCTATATGCAGTACGCTTACGCCCGGATAAAATCGATCGAGCGGAAGGCACAGAGTAAAGACGTGGATATCGAAACAGAACTTGCCGGCGTAGAATCTCTGAGCCTGACCGAGCCGGCGGAACTGGACCTGTCCAAGCACCTGATTCGTTACGGCGAGGCGATACAATCGGCCGCCGCCGATTACAGACCGAACTATCTGACGGCGTATCTTTACGAGCTGGCGCAGAAGTTCAGTGCATTTTATACCAACTGTCCTGTACTCGGTGCCGGGCCTGATAAAAGACCGACGCGACTATTGCTGTGTGACCTGACCGCAAGAACAATCAAACACGGCCTCCATGAGCTTTTGGGTATCGAAGTCGTAAAGCAGATGTAAGAGGAAATGAAAATGAAAATTAGACAGGAAGATTTTCGCGTCGGCACGAAAAGTCGGAATCAAATGATCGATATCACCAGCCAGGTCGGCTCACTTGTTAGCAAGAGTGGTGTCACCGACGGCGACGTTATTGTCTATTGTCCCCACACTACGGCAGCGATTACTATCAACGAAAATGCCGACCCATCTGTTCCTCACGATCTGCTTTTAACACTCGAGCAATTACTGCCCCGACACCGTTCGGGTTACAGACATTCTGAAGGTAATTCCGATTCGCACTGCAAAAGCTCTCTTATTGGTTGCAGCGAACAGATTCTCATTAAGGATGGGTCGTTGCAGCTCGGCACATGGCAGGGCATTTTCTTCTGCGAGTTCGACGGCCCGCGCAGCAGAAAAGTCATCGTTCAGATCCGCGGTGAATAGAAAAATTCAAGTGGCTTGCCTAAGAGAAACACCACTACAGCATCAGTCGAAAACTATGCGCATAAAAAGGGCGAGGTGGTGGGACCGGCTGGGGGGGAGACCGGTGGACCACACTGCCTCGCCGAGGTCTATCTACCCCCGAAGGGGTATCAATTCTTTATCTAAAAGAACAAAGCCAGAAAATAATGCGTTTAGACAATCCTGTCAAACGAAAAAAAACAAAGAACTTAGAAAAATCGCAAGGTGTTTATCATCCACCCCACATTTTCTTAATATTATCAGTATACACTTTTTGGCCGAAAAATGCAAGTTTAAAATCGATTATTTCGATTATTTTTATTTTTTTACGAACATCACATTATCCGCACAGAAATCGCAAAGTTAGCTGCTTTAAATACTTATACCTGTCAGCACTAATAATGACCGATAAATCCTAAAATGTTGCTCTTAAACGAGACTTCGCCATGCAGAAATAAAATGTCGTCAATATTTATCCTTCGAATATTTTATGCTGGCAAAAATCATTATAAGCTGATATTTTATCACGTCTTTGGTTTGCAATGGACTGTATCCCAAATTTTATTTCCAGATTCGTTTTTATGACAAAAATCGCAGCAAGAATAAAACATATAAAAGACACGATTAACTCTGCCTGTAATCGCGTCGGCAGGGATCCCGAAGAGGTAAAGCTTGTTGTTGTAACCAAATCAGTCAATATCGAGGCTGTAAAAGAGGTCTTAAATCTGGGCGTAACCGACCTGGGAGAAAACCGGGTCCAGCAACTGAAAAAAATCTCCGCGGAGGTGGCAGATTTTATACACGGATCCGATACTAACTCGGCCACGCCAAAAGAAGTCAACTGGCATATGATCGGCCACCTGCAGCGCAATAAGGTGCGACAGGTCTTGCCGATAACGGTCCTGATACATTCGGTGGACACTCTCAGGCTGGCAGAAGAGATTAACGCAGCAGCAGCAAAGTTGAATTCACTTCCAAAAGTTCTTCTGCAGGTCAATTGTTCCAACGAGCCGCAAAAATACGGCGTCCCCGTGGGTGCGGCAACGCATCTGGCCGAGCAGATAGAAACCCTCCCGCACTTACAACTGGTCGGTCTGATGACGATGGCGCCACTGACCCATAATAAGGACGTTGTCAGGTCTTGTTTTGTCCGCGCCAGAGAATTGTTTGTCGAAATGTGCGGCGAAAGAATCGTCGGCCCGCAATTTAAGGAACTCAGTATGGGTATGAGTTCTGACTACGAAGTCGCCGTCGAGGAGGGGGCAACCATCCTTCGCATCGGCTCGGCAATCTTCGCCGGCTGATATTGATTTTACCAGACCTGCCGTTTTTAATTCTACCGGCCTTGCAATAGCGAAAAAGACAAGAAAAAAGCAAAGTGCCGTCTCTATCAAGCCGAAATTAACTTACGGTTGTGTTTCGCTATGACATTGGCTCTACGTCCTATAACACGGCAAAAGAAAGTAAAAGATATGGATAGAACAGAATCATTTAGTGCTTTTGATCTGCCGGCAAATTTCACGGATGTTCTGTACATGACAAATCAGGACCATATCCCTTCAGAAATCGAACAGCTTTTTCAATCGAAGAAGCTTTCATACCGTACACTTCCTATAGATATGTTTTCAGAGGTGCGCGATAGACTCGACTTGATAGGGACCGCCATTATAGATACAAAGGACTCGGCTGCTTCGCAGCAGCAATTGGTTCAAATAATCGAGTTATTCGAGATGGTCAATATAGGCATAATTCTACTTACGGATCGAAAGAAAGTGCCTGCTAAAAGTTTTTCCCTTTCACCGTCAAATTCCAGTTTCTCTGTGGACGAAATAATGGATACGGCTTCCATTGATGAACTATGGACAAGAATAAGTGTCAACCTCTCATATCGCAAAGGCAGCTCGTCAATAGCGGCAAAACCTTCGATTCCACCGAGGCAGGTGAACACGACTTGCACGAATAAACTGGCGGAGCAACTTGCTATGACAAAAGTGTTAGCTGATAACCTGACAGAACAACTTCGTCTGGCAGGTCTGGTCCAGCAGGATTTCCTTCCGGCCAAATTACCAAACACCGATGAGGTACAATGGGCAGCGATTTTTTTGCCGGCCGAATGGGTTTCCGGCGATATTTACGATATTGTCCGTATTGATGAGCAACACATAGGCTTCTATGTTGCTGATATAGTTGGCCACGGGATGCCTGCCGCCCTGCTGACAATCTTCCTGAAGCAAGCCCTGGTTATGCGAGAGACCATCGATAACAATTATCGTATATTCTCTCCGGTCGAAGTTATGAAAAATCTCAATTTACGGATGGCCGCACAAAAACTCTCAGGCTATCAGTTCGCCACCTGCTGCTATTGTCTGCTGAACACGAAAACATTACAATTGACATACTCGCGTGCGGGACATCCATATCCGATTCTTATCAGGCCGGGAAAAGAGCCGGAACAACTTCAAATACGAGGCTCTCTTTTAGGTATTTTCGAACAGGCCGAATATGTTCAGGGAACGGTACAGCTTCAACCCGGCGATAAGCTACTGCTCTATTCCGATGGAGCCGAATCCTTCATAGGCAGGTTCGATGACAATGGCAGCTTTGGTTTTAATGAGGAGTTCTGCACCATTAAGGATTCTCCGCTAATCGACATAGTCGACTCAATTAATGCGGATATACAAAACCAGACAATCGATCCGTCCGAAATCGATGACATTACATTAATCGGCCTCGAAATACTTCCAAATATAACAGGTGATTAAGTCACAACTTATTAATATACGGCCGGCAGAGAATTCTAAACCACCTCACCATGCTGCAACTGCGGTTAATCTGATAAATATGCGTAATGATCGGTTTCCACTGCGACAGAAGCGGGGGATTCAAAAGCAGGTCGAAAGAAAAGAAATCCCTGCTTTTCGGAGGGAAAACGTATAAAAGCAGGGATTCACAAGACTGCGAGTATTAGACTCACAGGCTTATTAATTTAAATTGTATTCACATGACATTCGCACTTACAGCGTTCTGCGCCTGCGCAGCCAGCCGACAAGACCTGCACCAATGCCACCCAACAGAATCGCACCCGGAGCTGGAATTGGACTCACGGGAGAAAATTCCGCCATCCCAGCGCCGGAAGTAAAGCCTGGGGCTAGCGCCGTCACATGCAGCGTAATGGAATGTGTTCCTGCCGACAGAAGCAAGTTGTCATACTCTCCATGATAGTGGCCACTAAGATCATTATATTCGTTGGTCCATGGTGTCAAAGCACCATCCAGATAGAGAGCAAACTCGTCGCCGACAGCATATCCGTCATAAGCCGTAACGAAAGTCATGTATCCTGCCTGAGGCAGGGTGATCGACCAGTCCGTCTCTACCCAATCATAGTCATACTCAATCAAAGAGATATCGTCGATCTGGCCAAGACCATCGTTCCAGGCAAAGAATCCGGTCCATCCCGCAGCCGGATCAATCGTAACAGAAGCTGCTTCGGCCGAAGTTATTGCCATCAACAGCATCAACATTGCGTAAATCATTATATTTTTTTTCATCATATTTCTCCTCACTAGTTTAGTTGTATCCGTACAAACAATCAGTTTTTGACAAGAGTCAGATCAACTTTTGCTCTGAAGGGTCTTGCGCACTGACCCTCCATATTGATATAGATAAAGTTGCCAATCAGGCAAGATTGGTAGGCCACAAATGATTATAGCTTGGAAGGATGCGGGCGAAAACAAATGTTCCCCCTGTACCATACCTGGTACAGGGTTCACCTGACATCACTCCTGTAGTTTCCTGCCGTATTACCTAATTTCCAACTGATGTCCCATTCCTGATCACGCATCAGGTTTTGCCCAGGAACTATGGATACGTAATACGCCATACAGTTAAATCAGAAGCAGTACTCTCATGTTGCTTATCTATTTATACCAGATTCTCCATATTTATGTCAAGTGAAATTTTAAAAATCATTGTCGGCATAAGAATATGTACTCACTGCATATCAAAAAACCGTTCTGAATGGCATTTTAACTGATTGAAGCACGATTTCAGCCCATTACCATCGGTGTTGGTAAATGCGAAGAATGGCAAAAAAAAATGAAGATTTTTACCGATTATCAGGATTAATACAGGCTATTTCGTTGATTGTTAATTGGGGAATTTGAATTTCAACCATTATTCCGGCTACTCAGTATAGTTGATATGGTCAGAAACCCTTGAATTTTTCCCGTATTCTTGATACCATATTCTGACAAGTAGCTCGGCGGCGTAGCTGAGTTGGTTAATCTCTATCCGGATGAAATTTTCCGGAGTGCTCGGAGGTATCTTCTATGCAGGAGAAAAGGGATGATGCATAACGTTATCAATTTAATTTCATTGGTATTTTTTATCTTATGGGTTGCTACGCCGGTTTCGTCGGCGCCGATTCCGATTGATAACTCCTCGTTCGAGGCTCCTGTAGTCGACCCGAACGGCTTCGGAGCTGTGCCGCTTGTAGAGGGCTGGACGGAGATTGATATCGATACACTGGCCAGCACCAATACCGGCGTGTTCGCCAATACGGACCCCGACAGCTTCGATCATATAGTCAACGCCGACGGCAGCCAACTGGCCTTTCTCGGTTCACAGACGGGTAATGCACTCCAGCAGGATCTTGCCGATACGTATAAGGTAGGCTGCGAATATCAACTGACGGTCGGCGTTAGTATCTCAAGCAGATTCCCGCCGGCAGCCGTTGAGCCGGTCGATACACTCGAACTTGTACTTTACTATCGCGATGCGAATGATGTTGTAGACATCTCTGTGCAAAGCGTCGAGGCAACGGGCCAGTCTTATACCAAGTTGCAGGATTTCTCGCTGGAGCTATCGACGGTACAATCCAGCGACGTCTGGGCGGGCATGAACATTGGTATTGCCCTGCGCTCGGCAGGTCAGCCCGGCGGATTCTGGGACCTGGATAATGTAAGACTCATCGAATCGGCGCCTGTTTCGATACCAATTGATAACGCCTCGTTCGAGGCCCCGGTAGTGGATCCGAACGGTTTCGGCGCAGTACCGCTGGTGGATGGATGGATAGAGATCGATATCGACACACTATCCAGCACCAATACCGGCGTGTTTGCCAATACCGATCCCGACAGCTTCGATCATATAGTCAACGCCGACGGCAGCCAACTGGCCTTTCTCGGCTCACAGACGGGCAATGCACTCCAGCAGGATCTGGACGCCGAATACAAAGCAGGCTGCGATTACTGCCTGACCGTTGGCGTAAGTGTCTCCAGCAGATTCCCGCCGGCAGCCGATGAGCCGGTAGATACACTCGAACTTGTATTTTACTATCGCGATGCAAATGATGTTATAGACATTGCTGTAAAAAGCGTTGAGGCAACGGGTCAGTCTTATACCCAGTTGGAGGATTTCTCGCTGGAGCTTCCGGCGGTTCAATCCGGCGATGCATGGGCGGGTATGAACATTGGAATTGCCCTGCGCGCAGCCGGCCGGCCCGGCGGATTCTGGGACCTGGATAATGTCAGGCTTATTGAGTCACTGCCTGTATCGGTTCCAATAGAGAACGCTTCATTTGAGTCACCGATTGTAGATCCTAATGCTTTTCCCGCATTACCCTATATTGACGGATGGATAGAAAGTGATAATGATGCTCTGGCAAGCACCAACACCGGTGTATTCGCAAATACTTCCGAAGATAGCTGGGACCACAAGGATAATGCAGACGGACGCCAACTGGCTTTCCTGGGTTCTGAGTACGGCAATGCTCTGGCACAGGATCTCGATATCAACTATAAAGTCGATTGCAGCTATAGACTGGCCGTAGCTGTAGGAGTTTCGTCGAGATACGTGCCGTCTATTGAGGATCCTGTTGATTTGCTCGAATTTGTTTTTTCCTATCGTGAAGGTAACGATGTAGTGGATATCATGAGTCAAATGGTTGATGCCACAGGCCTGTCTCAGAAAAATTCTACCGACGTATTGGTATATCTTCCAACAGTACAACCCGACGATGCCTGGGCGGATATGACTATCAGTATAGCCCTGCGCTCGGTCGGATTGCCGGGCGGATTCTGGGCTCTTGATAACGTACGACTCGCGCGATCATCAGCCGATCAGAGTACGGTTATACCAGTTATGGAATAAACTAGTTTTCGAGCGAACCAAGTTTTACGGTTAACGTATTCAGTATCTGAGAACCTAAAATGAACACGTTAGACTTCAGATCAATAACCGGAAACAAACAGCGAGGTGGATTCTCACTTATCGAGCTGCTTGTAGTGATAGCTATTATAAGCTTGTTGATAGCGATATTGCTGCCGGCACTGAATCAGGCCAAACATCATGCTCGTCGAGCAGCTTGTATAAGCAACCTACGACAAGTCGGGGTGGCTATACATATGTATGCCGAGGACTTCGACGACACTATCCCGTATGGACCGGCAGGCCGGCCTGTCACCGGCTCGAATTTCTACACGGTGACCGGCAATGTAACCAGTCTGCTGTCACTGGAAGACGGCGCTCCTGTGGGACTTGGATTGCTGTTAGAGATATATCTCGCTCATCAACCCACAGTTATCTTCTGTCCCGGAGCCGATCAGCCGTCCGAAGCCAAAGAGCAACTGGCCAGGGTAGGCCAGGCCCAGGCGCAGAGTGACTTTTACTATCGTCACGCATCCATTGCCCTGCTAACCGGCACGCCCTCAATCTCTCATATCAAATTGAGTAACCTGGGAAAGAACAGCAAAAACCAACCCATTTCCGCTTTGGTAGCCGATGTGCAGTTTCTTGCTCATCCTTCACTGGCGGCATTCCAGGTCAAGACACGAACGAGCCATCAACGGATGGTCAGCAATATTCTTTTCGCTGCCGGGCATGTTCGTACTGTTTCCAACAGGGACGACAAGATGACGGTGGACATCGGAACTGCGCCTTATGATGCGCTCGAACGAATCCTCGCCATGTTCGAGTTGGCTGACGAATATCGTTGAAAACCGGCCGTTCTATCGAATAAAATGATCTCGCTTGGCCGACTTAAAAATACAACATTTCAGCCATTCTCGGTGTAAAATCGGAGAAATACCCGATAAATCCCAATATTTTTGGCTGTTATAAGGATTGATTACGAACAAACCGGTGACTCTGACGTAAAAAGCTATGAAACTCAACCTCCTCCTTCAAAAAATAAGGGACGCCGAATTAGACCGGCTTCCCTTATTTATTTTGAACGCAGAAATCTGAATAATTCCGAAATCAAAGAACCAACACTTACTCAAGAGGTAGATAAATTTTCACCGTGGTTCCGCTGTCGGGCTCGCTTGTGATATTCAGCAGACCTTTATTAATTTGTATGAACCGTGCTGCGTATGCAAGCCCCATCCCCCTTTTTCGCCCCGCCGGTTTTGCCGAGAAAAACGGTTGAGTAGCTTTTTTCAGCGTTTCTGCGTCCATTCCGCAGCCCTGGTCCTTGATTGCCAACTCTACCAGTTCGCCCGATTCGGCGGTATCAGCGGTGATTTCTATAGGCCCGGGTTTATCGCCGTAAGATTCCACGGCGTTGGAAATGATATTAGCGATTGCAGATACAATCTGGGCTGAATCTATAAAAACACTCTCGACCTGGTCAGCAACTTCAATTTTCACCTCTGGATTTTCGATATTCGTTTTCCTGCTGGTCAACTGCACCGCTTCATCGAGCATCTTTTTTAAGTCTGTCTTAGCAGCTCTGGGCTGACGCGGTTCGGCAAAGCTCATTAGGTCTTCTATAATCCCGGATGCTTCTCGCGCGTTTTCATAAATCTGCTTTAAGATTTCCTTCGTTTCCTGATCGTTCTGTGCTTCAGCAAGCAGTTGCGCCCTGCCGGATATTACAGCCAGCGGATTATTCAGTTCGTGCGCAGCTCCTGCTGCCATCTCAGCCAGTGCGTTCAGGGAATCGTCTGCCGGCTTTATCCCCTCGGGTGCCTCGACATCATGCGAAATGACTGCCGGAACTGGTTTTGAAATGAGCCGTGTAAAATGCTCAGCATAATTCTGCTGATTTTGTCGCTCCATCGTCATGTCCAAAACAATCGCTGCTATAGAGGCAGATGTTTTGAATCGTTCGGCAAACAATTCAGCATCACCCGGATAATTAAGCTCGAACGCGATTGCTCCGACCACCCTGTCGTTGGAAAGCAGCGGCACAAGTTTGGTTCGATTCCGGTCCAAGTCTGCATCCAATTGTTCGAGCAGCCAGCCGATATGGTCATGAGCGTTCAAAATTGCAAAGTCGTTTGCTATCTCTTTCGGTACGACCGATGTATTGGCCGGGACATCAAGGGTGACAATGTTGCATTGAGCGAGGTTTTCCACAACTACGGCTTGGAGTGTTTCAATTCCGTTCGAAGGAGCCAGGTACAGGCAGACCATCCCCGTCTGATAAAACTTTTGCCAGCGTGCGGCAAAGTTTTCTGCTATATCTATCGCAGCGGCAGACTGGTTGAGGTCCAGCAGAAAATCCGCCGCAAAATCGAGATGGCTCGAAGCACTTTGCAGTCGGCGATTTTCATCGGACAATTCCGCCTGCTCTCGTGCATACCGTGCCGCAACGGCGTGAGCGGACTGACAATAATCTGTCACGTTGTCAGGCACATCGAGGCCCAGCAATCCGGACTTGCGCCCAAGCTCTGCCGGAAGACTTTGGCGAATCTCCTGAAGCTGGTCGATTTCTATCCCAAGAAACTCGGCTATCGGTTCCGGCAAAACAGGCTCATCGAAACTGCCGGAAGAACCTATGCTCAACTGCCGTGACATCGAATCGGCCAGTTGTATCACTGCAGCGATTTTTGCTTCTGGCATCTGCCCGGAGATGGCAACAACTTCGCTATGATGCAGCCATATTGCAAGTGCAATTTGATTCGGAAAGCGCCATCTTTGAGCCAGATGTTTGCCGATAATCGCATGGTCGCATCGGAGATTTTCCTGCTCGATGACACAGGATGATTGTTGCGCCGATTCGGCTTGCTCGATTATACGGACAAAACTTTTTGGTATTACTTCCTGTAACGCGAGTTTTCCCATGTCGTGCAGCAAACCGGCAAAGTACGCCAATTCCGGGTCTATTTGTGGTGAAGCGCTCTCGGCTATTTCTTTGGCACAACAGGCAACTGCCAGACTGTGAAGTATCAGCTCTTTTCTAAAACGTATGCTATCACCGGCAACATTATTGCCTTCTTCGAAGGCCGGCATGATTTTAACCGACAGAGCAATATCACGAACCTCATGTAGCGAAAGTTTGTCGAGCGCCTGATTGAGTGAGAACCTTCCGCCGGGCCGGACCAGACCGCTCCGGCCGACAAGACAAAACACTGCTGCTGTCAGCGCGGGATCCGATTCTATAATATCAATAATTGATAAGGACGAGAACTGATCCTGCCGGAGCCTGGAAAATAGCTTCGCTCCCACACAGGGCAGAGTTGAGAGTGAGTCGAGCCGGCCAACTGCAAGCTCGACCTGTTGTACAGCGATTTTTGTATTGGATAATCTGTCCGGCATTATAGTCATCCATGTTCTATCTCGATCAACGAGATTTCAACAAGCCGCATCGGTTATATTATTTCATCTGAAGAACCGAGGTGATTTTGCCGGTAAGTTCAGCAACATCGAACGGCTTGCGTATGAAATCCTGAGCGCCGGATTTTAGCAATTGAGCGATTTCATCCTGTTTTACAACGCCGCTTACAATGATAATTCTGATGTTCTCGAATTCCGGATTCTTTCTGATCGTCTGGCAGACAACATTGCCGTTGACATCCGGCAGCATATAATCGAGCAGTATCAATTCGGGCCGAAACTTCTCAGTCGCCATTCCCGCCTCGTAACCGCTCGAAGCGGTTTTTGTCTCGAACCTGCCGTCCCGATCGAGAACATCGACTATAAGCTCGATGATTTCGGCGTCATCATCAACAATAAGAACTTTTCTTTTGCCGGACTCGATGGAATCGAGGGGGATTTTGTTTTCCTTCATGAACTTGACGAGACTCTGGCGCGGAATCCTCCGGAATCTTGAGCCTGGAACACGAAATCCCTCCAGCCGACCGGCATCAAAGCAACGGATTATCGTCTGCTGGCTTATTCTGCATATCTCCGCAGCTTCTCCGGTGGTAAATAAATCCTTCATTTTATCCATTCCTTTTCTTTGAACAAATCCTTTTGTTATAAGCTTCCGCCAGCTTACCTTTGCCGCCCAATTTAACTGCTGCCTTTCTAAACTGTCAAGCATAAAAAAGCGAAATTACCCAATTTTCTTTATAAAAGGATTAATATTATCAGTCCTTGCTCCTCTATTGTTATGATCGAATAATAGAGCAGTGAATCTTTCAGTCACTATCTTTAAGAAGATTCATTTAAGTCTATGAATTCAAAAGACATAGAAAGCCACCGGACAATCCGGATCGTTTAGATTTTTTTTTGCAGAAAATTCTTTTATTTTTTCGCGAACAATCAACAAGATATATCGAATTATTACTATATTCTAATATAACACAAACTTTTTGTGAGATTAAAAATGGATAAGAAAGTAGCAGAGCATGCCGCTGAGGTGTTAAAGGCGGTGGCCCATCCGGTAAGGCTGCAGATCATTGAATTACTGGAAACGAAGGAAATGTGCGTCGGCGATATAGTAACGGCTCTGGGCGGCAAGCAGGCCATCACGAGCCAGCAGTTAAATATGATGAAGGACAAAGGTGTCCTAAACTGTCGCCGGAATGGAACTAAAGTGTACTATCGAATCGAGAACAAGAATGTTATCAGGCTACTGCACTGCATTTACGACCATTGCAAAACCAAGAAGCATTGAAAGCAACTATCGGGCAAAGAACAAATAAAGAATTCGTGCTAAAGTTTTGGAGATAAACGATGCAGGATAAGAAAGTTATAGAATTAAGTGAGAGTCAGTTCGATACGACTACCGCTAATGGCGTAACACTCGTTGATTTTTGGGCTCCGTGGTGCGGACCTTGCAGAGTGCAGGGGCCTATTTTAGAAGAAGTGGTCGAGAGTGTCAATGGCCAGGCGAAGATCGCCAAGCTTAATATTGACGATGCCGGAGACGTTGCCGATCGTTTCGGCGTGCAGACTATCCCTACACTTGTATTGTTCAAAGATGGAAATGAAGTGCGGCGTTTTGTCGGTGTACAGCCCAAGGAAATCTTAATTGAAGCGATTAGATCGGCTGTTTAACCCCGGACTTACTTTGAGAAATGAAGCTAAAGGTAAAAACAATGATTAAAATGTCAAAAAAAGCAACTATAGCAGGAATATTGGCAGGAATAACTGTTCTTACAGTTTTTGCTGCAATTAATATTTACACTGATGCTGATGATCAGAGTAATGCGGCGGCTGGTTCCGCAGAGAATAATGAAGTTAACAGCAAAGTATCAATAATAAACTTGAATGATTATAATTTTAACACAACTATAGCAGAAGGCGTAGTACTGGTCGATTTCTGGGCTCCGTGGTGCGGGCCTTGCAGAGTGCAGGGGCCTATTTTGGAGGAAGTAGCCAAGAAGGTAGGAGGCCAGGCGAAGATCGCCAAGCTTAATGTTGATAACGTCCGAAGAGTTGCCGGAAGATACGGCGTGCAGAGCATCCCCACACTTGTATTGTTCAAAGACGGAAAGGAAGTTCAGCGTTTTATCGGTGTCCAAAATCAAAATACACTCATTGAAGCAATCAACAAACTGAAAGATGGGAATTAGTAATGTCTAAAGAAAAAAATGAAACGATGCCAACGAAAAGTAACCGAAAAATCTGGGTGGCATGTGCCATAGGCACTATCATAGGTTTTGTATTGTGTGGTATTCTTGCATTTACTGCAATGCCGTCACTAATGATTGTTACCAGGGAATGCAAATTAGGATTTGATGAGACTGTTGCAGCCCTGGAAAAGCGAATTCCAGAGCACGGGTGGGTTGTATCAGGAGGTCAACCAATAGATATGAATAAATCCATGGCAAAGCATGGAGTGACCTTTAAACCGCGTGTCAAGCTTGTCAAGCTTTGCAAGGCTGAATATGCAAAAGACGTTTTGACGACGGACCGGCATGTTTCAACAATGATGCCATGTACTTTCAGCGTCTGGGAAGGTATTGATGGAAAGGTTTACCTGTCTAAAATGAATATGGATCTGATGGCAAAAATGTTCGGCGGCAACGTCGCAAAAGTAATGGGTGAAAAAGTAGTCCATGATGAAGAGGAGATGCTCCAGGGTTTGTTGAAATAACTATATGGACAATGCAGCCTTGTTGAGATATACCTGCCGGTTCTTTTAAGCACGAACAGCTTAAATTGAAGCGAGAAAGGGAGGCAAATAAATGGAAATTTTCAAGAACACCGTCTACCAAATTTCAGATAAACCCGCTAAGACTAATATGAGCGGGATAAGTGAAGCTGAGATCGGACCACCCCCGGAATATGGTGGCAGCCCAAATTCATTGAATCCGGAGGAGATGCTCGTTGCGTCTGTGAACAGTTGTATCATGCTGGTCTTTTATCATTTTGCAAATAAATACGAGGTTGAGGTTGCCTCTTATCATTCGGATGCAGAAGGGAAAGTCGAAAAAACCAAAAACGGTCTGCGTTTTACGAATGTCGAAGTCAGGGCAAAAGTAAGTTTGGTCAATGCCGATTCGGCGGCAAAAATAGAGGAGATTGCCCAATTAGCTGAAAGGTATTGTCTTGTGTCCGGCTCACTGGCGTGCCCTGTTCAATATAATGTCGAAGTGGTTGAAGACAAATAAATGGATACTATCCGGTCTTTTACCCGGCTGAGTTTTTCTAAGATCGAAAAAGGCAAGTTATATTATGTGGCGAACAACAAGTTATTTCATAATTATTGTGCTCGTTGTTGTAAGTACATCTGTCCTTTCAAGTCGGCTCTGGAGCGGCGAGCAGGAGCAACTGCCGGAAACAATAGCGGTAAATATTGACAAAAATATAACCGTCGCCGAATTCGGTAAGAAATATCATCTTGACAGGAAAAGTCTGAAAAAGATATTTGCCCTTAAGTCCCCTGATGATCTTAAAAAAAAGGTTGCCGACTTCGGGATGAATGAGGAACTTCTAAGTAAAAAAGTCAATCAAGTGCTGGCCATTCAGGCAGAGCACGCATCCAAGAACTGGTTTAAGATACCGCTTAAAGGTATCTTGTGGGTTGCTTTTCTTCTTGCCGTCTTTATTTTGATAAGAAAAGGTAGAATTACCTCCCGGAATCGAAAATGGATATATATGACCGCAGTCGGTGTATTCGGCGTAATTTTAGGGAGCGATCCGAGTCCGATGGGAACGGTCAAGGATGCGATTGTTCTTCTGGGTTCGAAGGGCGTGATTTTCCCGCCGCGGCTTATTGCGTTCGGCATATTTCTTCTGATGGTTATTCTCGCGAACAAATTCATATGTTCATGGGGCTGCCAGTTAGGAACGCTGCAGGACTTAATTTTCAGACTTAACAGAAGTTCCAAAAACAGCAAGGGATTGTTCGGTCAAATTAAAATCCCCTTTATAATATCAAATTCAGTTCGCATCCTGTTCTTTTTTATATTGATACTTGTTGCATTTACATGGGCGGCCGATATCATCGGGCCGATTGATCCGTTTAAGATTTTTAAGCCGCTGGTAATTGGTATGACAGGTGGACTATTTATCGGTTTGATCCTGGTTTCGAGCCTCTTCATCTATAGGCCGTGGTGTCATTTCTTCTGCCCGTTCGGTCTGGTTGGCTGGATGGCCGAAAAAATCAGCTTATTCAAAATCAAGGTTGATTACGATAAGTGCATTTCCTGCCGGGCCTGCACGAAGGCATGCCCATCAACTGTAATGGACGCTATCCTCAAGCAGGACCGGGTAATCCCGGATTGTTTCTCCTGCGGAACATGTATGGAGACATGCCCTGCAGATGCAATATCATTCGAGCGCGGGAAACGTCAAAAACCTCCCGCGGGGAAATTTGATAAACAAGTGATGAGTGATTAAAAAGTGACCACGATTGTTTTTTGAAGGGAAATTTCCTTATATGGCTAAGAAGATATTAATAGTTGGTGGCGTTGCTGGCGGTGCTTCAGCGGCGGCAAGACTTCGCCGGCTGGATGAGACAGCCGAGATAATCATGTTCGAAAGAGGCGGTTACGTTTCGTTCGCAAACTGCGGGCTGCCTTATCACATCGGAGGTGAGATAAAAAACCGGGATGATTTGCTGCTTCAAACTCCGGAACATTTTAAGAATCGCTTCAATATCGAGGTCCGGATCCACAACGAGGTAACAGGAATCGATCCTGAAAAAAAACAAATCAATGTCAAAAACCTCAGTACCGGCAAAACCTATACCGAATCTTATGACAAACTGATTTTATCGCCCGGGGCTGAGCCTGTTCGGCCGGCCATCGACGGCATCGATTCCAGCAGGGTCTTCACATTGCGAAACGTCGCCGATATGGACCGGATCGAAGAATTTATAAAAACGAACAATCCTCAAACAGCCATTGTAGTAGGAGCAGGTTACATCGGACTGGAAATGGCGGAGAATCTTCACAATCGTGGCCTGTCCGTACAGGTCGTTGAGATGCTCGACCAGGTCATGCCGGGCCTGGACAGGGAAATGGCAACTTTTCTGCATAGCCGCTTGAACGAGAAAGGTATTGCTCTACAGTTAGGTGACGGCGTCCGGTCGTTACATCAAAAAAATTCATCTCTTCAAGTATTGCTGAAATCCGGCAAAGAGCTGGAATGCGACTTTTCCATCTTATCGGTCGGCGTCAGACCTGAAGTAAAACTGGCGAAGGAAGCGGGCCTGGAAATCGGCTCGTGCGGCGGTATTAAAGTCGACGAATACCTGCAGACGAGTGACCCGGACATATACGCAATAGGCGATGTCGTCGAGGTGCAGGATTTCGTGCTCGGCAATGCTGCGTTGATTCCACTTGCAGGTCCGGCAAATAAACAGGGCAGGATGGCGGCGGACAATATATGCGGCAGGAAACGCACCTATGCAGGAACACAGGGCACCGCCATTCTTAAAGTCTTTGATTTGACCGCTGCAATGACAGGAGCAAACGAGAAAGCCCTGTTAAAAACAAACATCGAATATGAAAAATTGTACCTCCATGAGCTTAATCACGCCGGTTATTATCCGGGCGCCAAACCGATGCACATCAAGCTGTTGTTCAGCAAACCTGAAGGCAGGATTCTCGGCGCTCAGATCGTCGGGGCCGACGGTGTCGATAAAAGGATTGACGTCTTCGCCGTGGCAATTCGTGCCGGAATGTCCGTTTTCGACCTGCAGGAGCTGGAGCTTGCGTATGCACCTCCGTACGGCAGCGGAAAAGACCCGGTCAATATCGCAGGCTTTGCCGCGTCGAATATCCTCGACGGTACGGTTCAAATCAGGCATTTCACCGAGCTTAATAAGGATGATTTTATTCTCGATGTACGCACACCAGCGGAATTTGACAGAGGCAGACTTCCGAATTCCAAAAATATCTACGTCAATGAACTTCGCAGCAGACTTCACGAGCTTCCGACAGACAGGACCATTCACGTCTATTGTACCGTCGGATTTCGTAGCTATATCGCATGCAGGATTCTGGAGCAAAACGGTTTTGATGCGAGGAACATGACCGGTGGGTATATAACCTACCAAACAGTTGCAAACAACAGTCAGTTAGGGTAAATTGTATAATTATTTATTGGCGGATACGAAAATGGAATTAAAGCAGAAGATTACCGAATACTCATTAGCTCATTACAAACGTGTTACTGTTATCATGGTTGTTCTAACGTTATTGTTAGGGGCCATGATACCACTGATTAAGATTGATACCGATCCGGAGAATATGCTCTCGGCCGACGAGCCGGTGCGCGTCTTTCATAACCAGACAAAAAAGCAGTTTGTTCTAAGCGATATCGTAGTTTTGGGCGTTGTGAACAATAAAGATCCAAACGGGGTATTCAACCCTGCTTCGCTAACCAGAATATACGAGCTAACAGAATTCGCAAAGAAGCTGCGCTGGCCGAGCACCGAAGATCCCAACGAGCAGGTCGGCGTTATCGAGGTCGATTTGCTTGCGCCTTCGACCGTCGACCATATCGGCCAGGGCGGACCGGGCGTGGTTACATTCGAGTGGTTAATGCTCAAGCCGCCGGCGACTAACGCCGAAGCAATCGAAATCAGAGAAAAGGCAATGTCCAATCCTATGCTCAAGGGGACTCTAATTTCCGAAGACGGCAAAGCAATTTGCCTGTACCTGCCGCTTACCGACAAGCACTTGAGTCACGAGGTTTACAAAGAGCTGACAAAAAAAATAGCTACCTTACCAAAAGGCGACGAGGAATATCATATAACCGGTCTGCCCGTAGCGGAGGATACGTTTGGCTACGAGATGTTTACACAGATGGCGATATCGGCGCCGCTGGCGATGGTCGTGATATTCATTCTGATGCTGCTGTTCTTCCGCAAGCTGGTGCTGGTTATCTCGCCGATGATTGTAGCGATGGTCTCGGTGATTTCGACGATGGGCCTGCTGATAGGATTGGGCTATCCAGTTCATATTATGAGCTCGATGATCCCGATTTTTCTCATGCCGGTAGCGGTGGTGGATTCGGTGCATATTCTCTCGGAATTCTTCGACCTGTATACAAAAGAGAAGGGACGAAGAAAGACCGCCATTGAGGTGATGAGCAATCTTTTTATGCCGATGCTTTATACCTCTCTGACCTCGGCTGCGGGCTTTGCATCTCTTGCCCTGACGCCGATTCCGCCGGTACAGGTCTTCGGAATATTCGTTGCCGTTGGAATTATGATTGCGTGGCTCTGCACGATTACTTTCGTGCCGGCATATATTATGATGATCAAAGAAAGCTCGCTGGAGAATTTCGGCTCGGCGAATATCCATGCCGAGAAACAAGGTTTACTCGGCAGACTATTACATTCCGGCGGACGCCTGACGTATGTACGGGCAAAGCCGATTTTAATCGTAATGCTGATTATCTCGGCGGTCGCCGTCTATGGTATCACGCGCATTGAAATTAACGACAATCCCGTCAAATGGTTCTCCAAAAAGCATCCGATACGCAAGGCCGATATTGAATTAAACGAACATTTCGGCGGGACTTACATGGCGTACCTTGTGCTCGACCCGAACCAGACAAAGGCCATCCCGACGGCTTACATCGAAGGTCTTCGCAAGCGTTTTTCCGGCAGGATTTTAGAGCTTAAGGATGAGTTTCCCAACGCGGCGGACATTCTCCCTGAGATTGAAAAAGAGATGCTGCTACAGGCCAGCCAGGCCCAATCCATGGACGAGTTCCTCGACAAAGTCAGCCAGTTCACCGAGAAAAAGTTGGATGCTGCAAAGGACAAGGCTGCCGACTTGTGGTATGAGGTGACGGACTTTTTCGAACTGGAGAAGGAGCATATCAAGATTTTCAAGCGGCCGGATGTGCTGCGTTATATCGCCGAGCTTCAGGAGCAGCTTGGAAAGACCGGGCTCGTCGGCAAGAGCAATTCTCTTGCTGATGTGGTAAAGAAGGTCCATCAGGAGCTAATCGATGGAAAACCTGAGAACTACAGGATTCCGGATACATCCGCCGCTGTGGCGCAATGCCTGCTGCAGTTCCAAAGCAGTCATAATCCGGAGGACTTGTGGCACCTGGTCACTATGGACTTTATGCACACCACTATCTGGATGCAGCTTCCCAGCGGGGACAATAAGGACATGCAGAAGGTAGTAAAAGCGGTTGATGAATATATCCGCAAAAATCCCCCGCCGGTATCGCTCAAATATCGCTGGGCGGGCCTGACCTATATCAATGTCGTCTGGCAGGACAAAATGGTCTGGGGAATGCTGCAATCGTTTATGGGCAGCTTCATAATCGTCTTTATCATGATGGCGATCCTGTTCCGTTCGGCGCTCTGGGGGCTGATTTGCATGATCCCGCTGCTGGTCACGATAGCGGCCATCTACGGGATAATTGGTCTCTTCGGCAAGGACTACGATATGCCGGTGGCTGTGCTCAGCGCCCTGTCGCTGGGCATGGCAGTGGACTTCGCCATCCATTTCCTTGAGCGGTCCAGGGTCGAGTATTCACGAGCCGGCTCGTGGCAAAAAGCATCGGAGGAAATGTTTGGCGAACCTGCACGGGCCATTAGTCGAAACGTAATTGTCATTGCGATTGGCTTTTTGCCGCTGCTGGCAGCTCCTTTGGTGCCTTACAAAACGGTGGGTATCTTTGTGTGCGCGATTCTGGCTGTTTCGGGAATTGTGACTCTTTTGATACTTCCGGCGATAATTCGAATGCTGGAAAAGAGGCTGTTTAAGGCGATAGCTCAACCGATGCGGCGAAGTTGCAATTGCGCCTTCTGCGCAATTATTTCGACGGCTGTAGTCGTTTTGGTCGCGTTGAACGTCCACCAGTTTGCAGTCGTCGGCTGGAGCACTTTGGTATGGTTAAGCGTTATTGCCATACCGGTCATGGCACTGGTGTGCGGAATCATGTCACGCCGGCAGGCATGCAAAATGGCCGAGGCGAAAGAAGAGAAAAGTAAAACTGAAAAATAAATTGCACAAGAGGTGTATTATGACTGTTGAAAGATGTTTGAGAGGCATAGCGGGCTTTTTTGTGCTTGTCAGTGCTTTTCTGGCACATTATCATTCCCCTTATTGGCTGTTTTTTACCGGCTTCGTAGGTTTGAACCTGCTGCAGTCGGCATTTACGAACTGGTGTCCGATGATGGACATACTCAAAAGACTTGGCGTTAAAAGTCAGACATGTGTAAAAAATGAAAGCGAGGTGTGAAATGAAATCGGTATGGAAATCAGCGTTTGTTCCTGGTTTTTTGTTGCTGCTCTTTGCAGCAGAGAAAGCGGTTTCGTCCGAGCAGGCTCCTGACGTTCAGACAATCGTTAACAAAGCGAATATCGTTGCCTACTATCAGGGAGATGACGGCAAGGCAACGGTTAAAATGACAATCACAAACAAACAAGGCCAGAAGCGGGAGCGGGAATTCAACATCCTGAGAAAAGATGTTACCGACGGCGGCGACCAGAATTACTTCGTCTACTTCCAAAGACCTGCCGACGTTAGAAGAATGACGTACATGGTTCTCAAGCATGCTGACCCCGGCAAAGACGACGACCGGTGGCTATATCTGCCCGCGCTATCTCTGGTCAAGCGTATCGCCGCCGGCGACAAACGGACCAGCTTTGTCGGCTCGGACTTTTTGTACGAGGACGTCTCCGGCAGAAGCCTTGAGGAAGATACCCACGAGCTTATCGAGACTACGGACCAGATGTTTGTCGTCAAGAACGTTCCGAAGAAGCCGGACACGGTCGAGTTCAATTATTTCAATGTCTCAATCGACCGCAAGACTTTTGTTCCGATGAAGATGGAATTCTACGATAAGGATGACAAGCTCTACCGCATCATTGAGTCGAAAAAAGTCGAGAAGATTCAGGACTTTTATACGGTAGTCCAGTCGGTCGTTACCAACCTAAAGACCGGCAGCAAAACGGAGATGGAATTCGGCGACGTCAAATATAACATCGGTCTGGATGACAGCATATTTACCGAACGATACCTGCAGAGACCGCCCCGGGAGGCTATGAGGTAAAACGGCTGTTTTCAAAAACGAATTGACTTTTACCATAACGATTGATACAGAAAAAATCTTATCGATATGTTTTTATACGTAAAAAGGCAAAATATTTACACGCTTAATTATTGTCAGGACGGAAAGGAATATTATTAAATGATATGCCAATCTCCTGATACTACACCTGAAGCAGAAAAAGTCCAGATCGACTTGATTCGCAAATCAAGCATTTCCAGGAGAATGTCAATAGTCCGCTGCCTCTCTCAAACTGTCATCTATCTTTCACGAAGGTCTATTCAACGCTCGAAACCATATTTGAGCAAACGAGAATTGGATATAGCTTTTGTTTCAAATCACTACGGACAAGAGCTTGCCGAACGCCTTCGCCTGTATCTGGAGCAAAAGCAGGCATGAGAAAGAACGATATAATCTCTGCAATAGACATGGTAATCGAATGCTTCGAGCGGTTCGGAATCGACTACTGCATAGGAGGCTCCGTGGCAAGCTCTGCTTATGGAATTGCGCGGGCAACCATGGATATTGATTTAATTGCTAAAATAGAAACGAAGCACGTTGATAATTTGGTGAAAACTCTCGAAAAAAATTACTACATAGACGCTGGAACGATAACAAATGCGATTCAGGAAAAATCATCATTTAATCTCATCCACCTTGAGACTGTGATAAAAATTGACGTTTTTATTTTGAGGGCCCAACCCTATGATATAAAGGCGTTTGACAGGCGTCAAACTGATACTTTGGACGAAGAAAGCGCACGTAAGTTTTATTTATCTTCACCCGAGGACGTTATACTAAGCAAGCTGCGATGGTATCATCTTGGCGGCAGATTGTCGCAGCAACAGTGGAAAGATGTCTTGGGTGTTTTGAAGGTTCAGGGTGACAGGCTGGATTTGAAATATCTCAAATACTGGGCTTCAAAACTGAATCTGTCTGACTTGTTGAATGGTTCATTTAACGATGCCGATATAACATCAATTTGACGATGTTATTAAAGTTATTCCAGAGGACTACAGTATTGAATAGCATAGATGAAATTAATGTTACTTGAGGTATTTGATTTAAGGATGCTTTAAAATGAATTCCAAGCCTTTACTGGTAATTCTGTTTTTTATGATTTCTTTTTCAGTGCCGGCCATCGGAGACGAAGATGAAACCGATAAATCGTTTTTAGCTGATCTGTCAGATGTAACGGAGATTCATGGTTTTTATGAAATACGAGGCGGATACCGGCTGCAGGAAGACAAATATGAAAAAGACGTGTCGATTATGGAAGGCCGCTTTCAGTTTGATTTGTTCTCGTACCTCGACTGGGGCGATATCAAAGTCAAGGGCGACGTCATAGGCGACTTGGTCACCGAGGAAGGAGATTTTGACCTGCGCGAGGCGAACATATTCACCCGGCCGACCGACTTTATGGACGTGAAGGTCGGAAGGCAGATTTTGACCTGGGGCACGGGCGACCTTATCTTTATCAACGATCTGTTTCCCAAGGACTGGCAGTCCTTCTTCATTGGCAGAGACACAGAGTACCTTAAAGCTCCTTCGGATGCTGCAAAGGTCAGCCTGTTCAGCGACTGGATCAACCTTGATATTGCATATACGCCCAAGTTCGATCCCGACCGTTACATCAGTGGCGAGCGCATTTCGTATTGGAACTCGAATCTGGGCAGTACCGCCGGGCGGGATTCAATCGTTCATACCGACAAGCCGGACGAGTGGTTCAGGGATTCCGAAATAGCAGCGAGACTTTATAAAAATATCGACAATTATGAGTTGGCATTCTATGGCTATCACGGCTATTGGAAAGGCCCTCTGGGAGTGGATCCTGTGACGTCCCAGGCAATATTTCCCGATCTCAATGTCTACGGCACGAGCTTGCGCGGGGCCGTAGGTAAAGGAATCGGTAATATGGAGTTCGGCTATTACGAATCCGCCGATGATACCAGCGGCAAGAATCCGCTGATAAACAACTCGGAAATGCGATACCTCGTCGGCTACACGCAGGAAATCGGAAGAGACTTGACGATGGGCCTGCAGTATTACATCGAGCAAATGCTGGACTACGGTTCTTACAAGAGAAATCTGCCGTCAGGGCCGGCACGAGACGAGGACAGGCATTTAACGACGCTGCGTTTGACAAAGCTGCTGATGAATCAGAACCTGCGGCTCTCGCTGTTCACGTACTATTCACACAGCGACAAAGATGTGTATATGCGCCCGAACGCCAACTACAAAATCAGCGATAACATGGCAGTAGAACTCGGCGGCAACATATTCTTCGGCGACTATCCGCATACGTTCTTCGGCCAGTTCCGCGATAATACAAACATCTATACAGGTTTACGGTATAGTTTCTAAGACGTTTCAGCTTCCGGTTCGGAATCAGCTTTAGGCTCACCTTCAGCTTCACCCTGCTGCTCGGGTACGACGACGACATTAACTGTTGCTGTCAGATCATCCCGGAATTTGAGTGTCACAGAGTGCGTACCGACTTGCTTGATATGCTCAGGCAGTTGAACAACATCATCGCGGACTTCGAATCCCTGCTCGCGTAGATTGGCAGCTATATGCCGCTCGGTAACCGAACCGAACAAGTGCCCCAGCTCGTTCGCCCTGGCGGCGACAACTGCTTCGGCCCCTTCGATGGCCTTGACGGCTTCTTCGAGTCTTTTGCCCTCAAGTCTGCGCTGCTCGGCGCGCCTGGCTTTTTCCTCGGCTATTGCACGAATGCTGGCCTCGCTTGCAACCTTAGCTAAACCCTGCGGGATCAGATAATTTCTCGCATATCCGGTTTTGACCTCGACAACGTCTCCAAGCCAGCCAAGTTTATCAATATCTTCACAAAGCAATACTTTCATATTCCATTCCTCGTATCCCGTGAATGCATTCACGAGTAAATAATCAAGCAGTAAACGGCAATAGTGCCATATATCTGGCGCGTTTTATTGCTCTTTTGGCTTTTCTTTGACAGCTTGCGCAGTTTCCGCTGCGCTTACGTGAGTATATTTTGCCGCGGTTGGTCAGAAGTTTCTGCAGGGTCCCGATATCTTTGTAGTCAACATATTTTATACCTCTTCTGCAAAAACGACATTGCGTCTGATCGCGAGCTCCCACAAAGCCTGGTTTTCTTCTGTTATCGTTTTTTCTTTGCATTCTTTACCTCATACAATTGAATATCCATTCGACTATGCTCAGGACAGGTTTTCTATCGTCTATTTACTATTGTCACGAACTTGAAAATTTGTTTCTCACTTTTCAATAGTCAATAGTAAACGGACAATAATCAATTAAAACGGTATATCATCTTCACTTGTCTGCTGTTGTGCATTGGAGTCCGTACTGCTCGTGTTTTGGTATGTTTGGCCCGCTCCGCCACTTCCGCCGCCTATAAACTCAAAGTTCTCGACAGTCACTCTCAGCTTGCTGCGTTTGGAACCATCCTGGGCCTCCCAGCTATCGAATGTCAGGCGTCCTTCCACGAACAGGGGATTACCCCTTTTACAATACTTGTTGATGACCTCTGCTCTCTTGCCGAACATCCTACAGTCCACGAAGCATGTTTCTTCCCGCTGATTACCGTCCTGCCCCGTCCATCTGCGATTAGTCGCCATCCCGAAATCAACTACTGCCGTCTGGTTCGGTGTATATGATAACTGTGGATCGCGGGTCAGATTTCCCATCAGCAAAACTCTGTTAAAATTAGCCATACTTAAACTCTTCTTTCTTTGTTAATCGTCCGATACAACTTTAGACTGTGAATCTTCTGGTTCTTCAGCCTGTCCCGCCTCTTCGGTTTTCTCGGTTTCTTGGAGTTTTTCTGTCTCTTCGACCTGTTCAATATCCTCTACTACCTGGGTTTGCTCGGTTGCATGAGCTTCTTCTACTATCGGAGCTTCCTCAGTAATTGGTGCTGCCTCTGCTGACGGTGCTTGTTCTTGATAATCCCGCTGGTTTTCTTCAGTCTCCTCGGTCTGTTCTGCAAGGGCTTTTTCTTGTTCCTTTTCAGCCTTTGTTGCAGGAGTATCTTTCTCGATATCCGCTTGTGTCATCTGGTTGGTGTTGAGAATCAGAACCCGGATAATTTTTTCAGAGAGTTGAACAGCCTTTTCGATACTCCGGATTTGGCTGCCGTCCGCCCTGAAATAACAAAGGAGATAGGTCCCTCTCGATATGCTTTTAATATCATAGGCCAGCCTTCTGTCATCCCATTTTCTTATAGAGACAATCTCAGCTTTTGCCTTGTCAAGTATCTTTTTGATAGCTGCGTTAATTCCGTCCCAATCCGATGCCGCCTTGGCCGAATCGACAAGAAACATCCCTTCGTATAACTTTTTCTCTGCCATAGTTTCCAAGCTAATTACCTCCCATTAAATTACATGCCGGCTTCTTGTTTTAACCATACACGTAACTGACAATGGTTACTCACTATAACTATTAAACTTATTCATCGCTGTCTCGATACCATATTCGATCCAGCACAATACTGCATTCCGAGCCCGTTCTATTGCCTCGGTCAGCAGTGTTTTTTCATCTTCTTGTGGCTTATCAAGTACATAATCAACAGTGTCCGCCTCGGCACTTCGTCCGATACCGACCCGGCAGCGGGCAAACTCATTCGTCCCGAGCTTCTGAATAATGTCCGCCAGGCCGTTATGTCCGCCGGCCGAACCTTTATACCTGAGCCTAATTCTGCCCGGCTCAAGATCCATATCGTCCGTCACTACTATTAAATCGCGAATATTAATCTTATAGAAACCGGCTGCCGTTGCTACAGCCTGACCGCTGCGATTCATAAACTGCCACGGCTTTAACAATATTAACTTTTTATCTGCAAATTCGCCCGACTCGAAACGAGCGCCAAATTTTCTTCTTTTTACTTTTATGCCGACCGTCTCAGCCAGCGAATCAATAACCTTAAATCCGGTATTGTGTCTCGTATCAGCATATTCGTCGCCCGGATTTCCCAGCCCGACGATCATTCTCATATCGTCCATCGTTTATTTCTATCTGGTCCGGCTTATTTTTCTTCCGGAGATTCCTCCGCCTCAGCCTCAGGTTCTTTAGCTTCGCCTATAACCTCAGGAGCAACCGGAATCTCTTCCTCAAGCTCTTCAGTAGTTTTGGCAGCAGCGACTAAGTGACACGTTACTAAAAGAGTCTCCGGTGAGCTTACAAGGTTCATACCATCCGGAAGCTCAATCTCGCCGGCATGTAAGGTACTGCCTACATGCACGTCTTTTATTGATACTACGATTGTCTCTGGAATGGCATTCGCCTTGCACTCAATTTCCAGATGATCCGTATGTTCCTCGATAATGCCGCCTTCATGCGTACCTGCAGCTGTGCCTTTAAGCTCAATCGGGACCGTTACCTTCACCATTTCGCCTACTTTGACCCGCATTAAGTCCGCGTGAATAATGTTTTTCCCCAGATGGTCATACTGCAGATCTTTGACAATCGTCTTTTCTTTCTTTTTTCCTATCTGGACATCGATTAATCGATGTCCGTGATGCAGTCCTACGACGAAGTTGTGAGCACTCAAAGAAATAGCCACCGGCTCTTCCTTATGGCCGTACACAATCGCAGGTATTCTGCCCTGTTTGCGCACCTTTCGAACAGTCTTAGTGCCGGTCTGCTCTCGAACTTCCGCTTTTAAAAGTAACGTTTTTTTCATGTCCCGTATCCCGATCAAATATTATTAAACAAGTTACTAACCGATTCGTTTCTGTGAATTCTTTTTATTGCTTCGCCTAACATGACGGCTACGCTTAAAACTTTGATATTGCTGATATTTGTAGACGTCTTGTTCTGGGGTATCGTGTCAGTGACTACTACTCGATCAATCGGCGCCTTTGTCAGCCGGTCCAATGCAGGTTGGGCAAAAACACCATGTGTGGCACCGATATATACCTTTTGGGCACCGCGTTCCTTGACCAGGGCGGCGGCGCCGCATATCGTTCCGGCAGTTGCAATAATATCGTCACACATAAGGATATTTCTGCCGCGGACCTCGCCAATGATCTCCTGGGCATCCACCTTGCTGCCACTCAGGCGTCTTTTGTGAACAATAGCCAGATCTCCACCGAGGTTTGCAGCGTATCTGGACGCTGTTTTCATATTACCCACGTCCGGCGAAACAACCGTTAGATTATTTATCTTCAAGCTCCGGAAATATTTGCTCAAAACCAGCTCACCTGCCAGATGATCTACCGGTATATCGAAAAATCCCTGTAGCTGATGTGCATGCAGGTCAATCGCAAGGACCCTGGAGGCGCCGGCGGTTGTAATCATATTTGCCACCAGTTTTGCCGTTATGGGTACTCGCCCCTCGTCTTTTCTGTCCTGCCGGGCGTAGCCGAAGTATGGAATAACCGCCGTGATCCGGCTGGCACTGGCCCTTCGCAGGCAGTCGAGAAAGATCAAAAGCTCGACCAGGTGCTCATCGACAGGGTTACATGTCGATTGCACGACAAAGCAATCTCTGCCGCGGACATCATCTTCCACCCTTATGGCTTTTTCCCCGTCCGGAAAACGCTCGATCTCCGCACCGCCCAGCGGAATCTCCAGATACTTGCAAACATCGCTGGCTAATGCCGGATTACTGCTGCCGGAAAATATCTTCAAATTATCATTCAGAAACATCTATTCTGGCCTTTCCGCTCAATCCACTCATACTTCCCTGTAAAACAACCGTCCCGGCACTAACATTCGAGCCGTCCTTTAGCTCAAGGGGCGCTATCAGTACCGAACCGGAGCCAATATAGCAGTTATCACCTATATTTGTATTATTTACCTTTTCGCCGTCGAAATTTGCCGTAATCGAGCCGGCCCCGAAATTCACATTTCGCCCTACCATTGCATCACCGATGTAGCTGTGGTGGCGTGCTCTAACACCATCGGCTAAAGTAGAATTCTTCACTTCAGTATGAACGCCCAATACTACATCGTTCTTCAGGACCGTTCCGTGTCTCAAATGAGCGAACGGGCCGATCCGGCAACCCTGACCGATTTTGACTTCACCATGAATATACGTGAATGGCTCGATCACGGTGTCCTGTCCGATTTGGGCCCTTGCATCGATCCACGTATTGTCAGGATCGACGATAGTCACACCGTCTTCCATCAAACGCCGCTGAATCCTATGCTGCATAATTTTACTGGCCGCGCTGAGCTGTGCCCTGCTGTTAATTCCGACCGCCTCATCGGGCGGAACGGTCGTAATGGCTTCCACTTTATGACCTGTTGCAATAATGCTGGAGACGGCGTCTGTAAGGTAATACTCTTTTTTGACGTTTTCCGGCTTAATTGTCTCTAAAGCTTCGAAAAGGGCCTTATTATCGAAGAGATAATTACTTGGATTGATCTCACTGATCTTCAACTGCTCCGGCGTACATTCGCTGTGCTCAACGATGCCCTGGAGGTTGTTATAGTCATCTCGGACGATTCGCCCATAGCCGCTCGGATCGTCAAGGACCGCCGTACCCAGCGTTGCTGCTGAATGTCCCGACTCATGCTTTTCTACAAGTGTTTTCAGCGTTGTAGCACGAATTAAAGGTCCGTCTCCACAGAGCACCAGCGTTTGGCCGTGAAAATCCTTAAGATGTTCTTTACAGCATAAAACCGCATGGCCCGTCCCCAACTGCTCATCCTGCTGGATCCAGACAATATCATTGGCTTCGGCAAACCGTTCTTTGACGTCCTTGGAGGAAAAACCGACTACAACAAAAATCTTCGAAATACCAATCTTCCGGCAGGCATCGAGCACATAGGCCAGCATAGGCCGGCCGCAGACTTCGTGCAGCACCTTCGCCACCTGGGTGTTCATTCTCGTACTGCCCCCAGCCGCTAAGATTATCGCTACCGTTTCAGCCATAGGTTTTTCTCTAAATCGTAAATCGTAAATAATAAATCATAAATATCAAAGCTACCCGACCAGGACTCGAACCTGGAATATGGGCACCAAAAGCCCATGTGTTACCAATTACACCATCGGGTAACGCAAAATAATGATTATTGATTATTGTACAATGATAAATTAAAGAAATTACTTTCTCTTTGCTAATAATCAATTATCACTAATCAATAATCATTAAAACGTTGTCACGGAGACCATTCTGTCCCGGCCCGATTTGGCCCTGTCGGAGGCTTGAGTCAGCCATGCCGTGATGCTGCCGACCCCAGTTGATTTACGATTTATGATTGCCGATTTACGATTTGAATCGTAAATCATAATTCGAAAATCGAAAATCACAAATGCTACCCCATGCGACAGAGCAGTATTTTCAATCGCGGAAATATACCCGATTTACAACCGCAAATCAATATTTTTTATAAAAAAATATACTCAAATCCCAAAATCCGTTCTAATTGCTCTAAAAACCGAAGAAAAATCCTATCTTAGGAGAAGTTCTCATGAGAATCTCACGTTTGATCGCAGGTGTTTTTAGCACGATAATGCTGATCGCAGCATTCTGCACCCAGGTAATAGCACAAGAGACCATTATTGTACGCCCCAGGGAAATCGACGATGTTCTGACAAATCCCGGGATCGGCTTTATGACTTTCCAGAGGTTTAACGGCGACACGCTCAACGAAGCCAAAGGCTGGACCGAGGGCAATCCTATCGTCTATCAGGACTTCGACGGCGACCTGAAAAATGAGGACTATCCCGATACGACAATAGCTTACTTCCGAGTGTATTGGAAGTACATCGAGCCGGCGCAAAGCAAATATCGCTGGGACCTGATAGACAAGGCCCTTGAGACCGCACGTCAGCGGGGCCAGACTTTGATGCTGCGTATCGCTCCGTATGGAACGGGCAACAAGAACGACGTCCCCGGTTGGTACCGCGCCATGGTCGGAGATAAAAAGGATTGGCGGGAGAAGAAATGGCAGGTCGATCCGGAGGACCCGCGATACGTCAAACGCTTCACCGCTATGATAAAAGAACTCGGCAAACGTTATGACGGTCATCCCGATCTCGAAAGCGTCGATGCTGCGATAGTCGGCGCCTGGGGCGAGGGCGCGGGCTCAGCTCTTCTGACCGACAAAACAAGACGGGCTCTGGTTGACGCTTACATCGACTCATTTAAGAAAACGCCTCTGGTTATGCTCCTGACCGATGAAAAAACAAACAAGTACGCACTTTCCCGCGCGGACGTCGGCTGGAGAGTCGATTGCCTGGGCGATATGGGCGGATTCAGCCCCACATGGTCGCACATGAACGATTATTATCCGCAGGCGATTATCAATTTCGGCGTGAGGAACGCCTGGAAGAAGGCCCCCGTGACGTTAGAAGTCTGCTGGGTGATGCAGCATTGGATGGATATGGGCTGGGATGTCGACCACATTATCGCCGAGTCGCTCAAGTGGCACATCTCTTCTTTCAACGCCAAGTCCTCGCCTGTGCCGGAGGAGTGGTGGCCCTCGGTCAATAGCTGGCTGCGGGTAATGGGATACAGATTCATTCTCCGCAAGTTCACCTACCCGGACAGGATCAAACCGGGCGGCAAACTCACTTTCACCTCATGGTGTGAAAACGCCGGCGTAGCGCCATGTTACAGAAAGTTCCCGCTCGCTCTTCGCCTCAAGAACGATAAGAAAACGGAAATACTCAAAACTGACGCTGACATAACAGCCTGGCTGCCCGGCGACAATCTTTACGACAATGCCGTTATGGTCCCGGCAGATATGCCCGCGGGCGAATATGACCTGCAAATCGGCATCCTCGAGATGAACTCGGACAAACCCAAAGTCAAGCTCGCCATCTCCGGCCGTGAAGCCGACGGCTGGTACCCTCTCGGAAAGATTACTATCTATGAAAACTAAATTCCCAGTCATCAGCATCAAACAGGTAATTTCAATAGGAATCCTTACTGCTTATTTCTTTTGCGCGGGAAAAGCTGCCGCACAGACCTCCCAGTATACACATGATTTATCTCTCGAGATTGAACTGAACTATAGAACGGCAACCGAGCTTGATGCCCTTATCTGCCGGGGATCCATGATATATGTCGATAGAGTCGGCGGTATTATCTGGAACTGGGAAACGCCCGATGCTTTCGGATTCACGTCGAATACGCCGGTTTGGGAAAGCAGTCCAGTGGAACTCATGCCGGTACAGGATATCATAGGTGATATTAAAAACAACAGCATTGATTCATACGGTGCCCTTGTAGAAAGAGCCGGTAGTCTTTCAGACAGCCAAAAGCTGGCCCTGTTGGCCGCCACCGGTGAAATTTTGGGACATTACAGCTATGATCATGGTTCCAATGCCAACTACTCCATGCTCTCTCAGGATGAAATGTTTATCAGACTGCAGGATTCCCTTATTACAGGCAGTCAAAATCCGCTGGGTGTGTGCAGGCAGATTCATTCTCACATTGAACTGCTGGCAAATGATATCGGAATCCAGGCAGCGACAGTTTCTGTAATGTCAACATCCTGGAGAGGGGCAGACAGAGGAGAAGGTCACGCTATCACGATAGCGCGGACTCCGGAGAGTATGGCCCTGATAGACTACGACACAATAATGGTGACAGACGCAAAGAACGTGGAAGAGCTGCTCGGAGCATATCAAAAGATTCAGGGAGGGATTGAGCTTGAGCATCAGCTCTACGAGAACAATGACTTCAAATACAGAATCATCACAAAAGATGGAAGGAAGTTTCTCGATTTTCTGGGATATGATGAAAGTTTGAGCAGGATGAAGGATTTCATGCTTTACAGCCCGAATGATTTTCTGAATATGCACGACAGTCGCAGCAGAGTTGTAGGTGGATTTGACCGGTTTTCGCAACACCCCAGGCTGATGCTAAACTTCGCCGAATACGAGGCATCTATGGAATTCAATTCCCTGTTCTTCGTAAACGCCGGACGGATCTGGGGCTCTTCGTCTTCACCGATGGAGAGTGCCGACCTGATGCAATTCGGCATCAAAGGTCTGGTGTACGAGGAAGAAGAAGGCAAGGTGGAAATCAACGCCAGTCTTTTCTACGGGCAGTTGGAGCAGGATTCGGACGCGGCCGGCGACGATCTTTGGGGAGGAATTTTTCACATTATCTCGGCAACCGACAGGGAGGGATTGAATCACGCTCTCAGGTTCTCGCTGCCCAGCATGAACCTCGGAGACCTCGGTGACTACACGGAAAGCGAATACGATGAAATTATCCTTGGGGCAGCATTATCATACAGGTTCGTTACAGATGTTCTGGACATCGAGCCGTATGTTGCCGCACAATTGCCGCTCGATATAACGAGTAATTCTCCGTATATCGAAGGCTACTATAAAGAATTCGATACGTACGAGGGAGATTTACAGGTATCGGAATTCGGCACGGGCGTTCACTTCGCGTTCCACATGCCCAAGGATTTAACGATATCGCTCGAACCCCACTTCATCAGCAGGATATGGGAGGAGCAATTCGCTGCGAACTTGACGCTCGGCAGAGAAAATTGGGGCGTATATCTGGGGGCGGGAACGACCGACTCAAACTACGAATTTTGCCCTGATAGAGACCGCATTAATCTCGGGTGGTATTCTGACATTGGGGGATGGAATCTCAGAGCACAATATGAACTGGAAAGCGAGGATTACGGCGACGAAACAGACTACCAACGTGCCCTTGTTACAGTCAGCAAGAGATTCTAAGCTTTATTAATAATGTCGTCTTGAATAATCTTTTATTTGATAAGATAAAGCAAAATTCTAATATTCCCATGTGCTGGGGTCGGTCGGTATTACCGTTATTACCACGGTATCATGGTCATACTCCTGGCCATCAGTAACGGATAAAGTAATTGTTACGGTTCCTGGCTCTATTGTCCGACTAGGCGTTACTCCCGTCGCGATCCTGTCGTCGCCCCGTCGCCATTCATATTTCAGTTTATCGCCATCCGGATCGTAAGAGCCCGAACCATCAAAATATACACGTGTTCCTCCGGCGTGGGTCTGATAAACTGTCTGGTCCGGTCCTGCATCAGCGACGGGGGGATTGTTTGGCATTGGAGGCTGAACAGGGATATTTGGCTTCACGAATAACATCCTGTGATCCTGGAAGATGCGTGTTATTTCACTCGTATAATCTTCGTAACAGGCAAACCAGCCATTCCAGAAATCTATCATGTCATTGGGATCAGAGGCCAGCAAGACGGTCCAGATTTTAGAAAGATTCGGATCGCTCATCGTATCATGATCATCTACCCTGTCATCGTTGTCGTCAAAAATATCCCACAACGCACAGCAGTTCATGTGTTCGTAAAACTCGCCCGGCTCGCGCTTTTTATCAGTGTCTTTTTCGAGATCAATTTTGAATTCACTGTCACTTTCCTCATCCTGGTCCTGATACCTGGTGTCACCCGAATACGGATAACTGGTGTCGCCGTACTGCGTAGCGATGCTGAAGAGCGTGGCCCAGGACTCTCGGAACGCAAGATTCCTTGCTTCTTCATCATTTCGTTGAATAGGATAGTTTCGCAGGTCGCCAATCCAATAGTGTATGGAATTATCGCCGACATCGCCCTGTGCAAAGGCAAATACATCCGCGATATAGTGGCCGTATTCGTGCATAATCACGTCCCGGTCGCCCCTGTCATCCTGGGCTATATGCATACTCAGATCACATGGGTCGAAATACGATGTATCATACTCGGCTGGCCAGAATGTTGTAACTTCAGGAAGCTTGAGGCCAAAGAATATTTTCGCCTTTTCAAAGCTTTCTATTATGGAGTCATAAACCATAAACTCTCCGCTCTTTTTGTCTGCGGTCATATTGATCACTACAGACTCTTCGCCGGGGTGCGGATAAAGATCGCTTTTCATATAATAGATTTCATCGAAAACATCGTCCCTTACGCTGCACACTTTTCCCTCAGCTTCAGGATAAGCGCCGACCGGAGTTTCGGCAAAAACCTTAACATATATATTCTGACTGCTCATTTCATCGCTTAATACGACGACAGCATAATTGCCGTCCCGGTTCGTATGTGTCCTGCCAATCATACGGTCGTCATTAGGGTCTTCATTGTCATCGGAATCATAAACCTCAACCAAAGCATAGCGTATAGGAAATACCTTACCATAGTCTCTGGTCAGATAAAGCATTTGGCCGGACACGTCACCGCCTGAAATGACCAGCTCGAATGTTTCTTCGGAACATCCGGTATTTGTCACCATTCCAGATCCTATCGGACACGTAATAATCGCGCCAATATAGTAATTGCCCATAATTAGATTAGAAGGTACCAAACATGTTGTCTCGTAACTGTGTTGCTGACCCGGCGCTAAACCTTCACGCTCGACATAGCCTAAATGGTAATCTGCCGTTGTAATAATAGTATCTATCGATGCATAATAATCGACAGCATAACCTTCTGTACTCGAATTGCCGCCGTTCTTGATAAGGTTGTAAATAACAAGTTCGTCACCAAGCGAATATTCACCCGGTGTAACTTCAATGGACTGGAAAACAAGATCGTAACCGGCCGGCCGGACCAGTTCGATTGTTTCTTCGGAGCATCCCGTATTATTCCCTAATTCGTATTCTTTCGGACATGTGACTATCGCGCCAATGTAGTAATTTCCCTCGGCAATATCGAAAGGAACCTGATACGTAGTATCATAAATGTGTTGTTCACCAGGCGCCAGTTCATCACGTTCGACATAACCTATATGGTAATCATCAGTGGTAATAACAGCATCTGTAGATGCATAATAATCAACAGTACAACTCTCTGCAATCCCTTCGCCGACGTTCTCAATAAGATTATAAATAACAAGTTCTTCGCCAAATAGATATACTCCCGGTGTAATCCCAATAGATTGGACTGCTACATCTGGGAGTTGACCTACCCATACCAAATCTGATGAATCCACCCCTCTGTTGTTTCCCAAATTGATATCATCCGGACATGTAACAATTACTCCTATATAGTAATCGCCATCGGGAATGTCTTCGGGAAATGTGCAGGATACATCATGGCTGTTTCTCTCGTCCACTTCCAAAGAACTACCGGCAGCGCTACCGATATAATAATCGTTCGAACCGATACTGTCGTCGGTAGACGCATAGCAATCAATAGTATAACTCTCTGCAGGTCCATATCCGATGTTTTCAAGCATCACATTCTGTACATCAACTGAATCCCCGGGATTGTAAATACCGGACACAGCATCAACGTTTCGAACAATAATATCTGGAGATGGAATTATCGAGAGTGTCTCGCTGCTACAACCGCTATTGTTTGCCTCGTCAATATCACTCCGGCATATTATTATTATTCCGACATAATAATCACCTCGAGGCATACGAACAAATTGAAGCCTACAGCCTCCTGATTCAACTTCACCGGCCGGTAAAGCACTGTGCGTTACACGTTTAAGATTATAATCATCCGCTGTAATCGTGGAGTCCGATGATGCATAGAACCTCACAGCATAATTGCGTGAGACCTTCGCGCCATTGTTACGAATCGAATAGTCAATCCACACTTCATCAGGCTCGGAATGACTGAAACCGCTTAGCTGTATACTTTCTACTATGAGATCCGAGCCATCGAAAGTGATAGGAGTGCTGATACATACTACATTATTTTCCAGGTTGGTGTCACCAGGACAGCTGACAATAGCCCCAAGGTAGTATTCCCCCGGCGGGAGGTCTCCGCTCTCGATTTCCCCTCCAAGAGAATGATATGGTGAACTAGCGCCAGCTGGAAGATGTGAGCCAGTGCCACCTGCCGATCCCAAAGGATAGTCTCCCGCTGTTATTGTAGTGTCTGTCGAAACATAGAGTGTAGCCGTAAAATCAAACGCATCCTCATCGCCAATATTTCTTATATGGCAGCCAACAACGACATCCTCATTAGGATAATAATCCCATTTTTCGGGATTATCCAATGTAATCCTTATGTCTGGTCCGGCCTGAACATCTGTGGCAGAACAAACAAGAATAAGTAATAGGATAATTGGGTATGTTATTTTAAGAAATATTTTAGTCATGGTTTATGTCCCTCTTCAAAGCAGAGAATTTCTGCATGTATTTTCTACAGGCCTCGGTATCTATCAGGAATCGGCACTGCTCGTTCCATAACAGGTCGGTTCCGAATGCTTCTAAGCATCACATCCGGTTGTGATTCCTCAGCGGGTGCTGTTTTGACCTGATTCAGTTCCATAATCCTGCGGGCGATATCCGGATCCGATGCCCTCAGCTCCGCAATCCTGCTCGCTATAATATCTTTATCGAGAGGCTTTGCAGCCTGGAGGCTTATAGATCTCGTGCTGGTCCTCAAATCCATCCTTACACGCTGGGCCAGCTCATTCCACAACTCGATTCGCTTGATCTGGTCGAACGAAACGTTGGAAGAAAGAATCTTATCCGGCCTAACATCCAGATAAAGCGACTTCGAAGCGAAAAGTGTCCCGGCGTTCTCACTATCCGGCGTAAATTCGAAAATCGCTCCGAAACGATACTCACCCGCCGGCAAAGTACCAACTACGTACTCGGCCGACTCGGCAACGAAATCCGAGGGAGCCCCCGACCACAAAACCAGCTTCTCGGCAGGAATCTCGCCGACCGGCGGAACTTTCAATGTAAGAGTCCCCGAACCAACTGGAATCTGTGACGAAGCCGAGACAAGAATAGTCACCGGCCCACCCGAATTCGAAGAATCCGCTAAATCCATAGAAACTTCCGCCGGGACCGTCGGTTTACTATACCGCTTCGGCACTTTCCTTTGCTGCATAGTGTCTTGACTTCGGTTGCCCAGCTTTTCAAGCTGCTGGGTGGGTATGGTCCGGCGCTGTTTCACTCCGGCATAGAACAGGAGTATCGCGGAAACACTAACACCGGCGAGCAATAATAGAAATACGAACTTGCGACTTACCATGATACGTCCTCCAATAATATTCCCGGCTTATTCCATTTGAGACTTTTGGAAAGCCTTTTCCGTCACGCTGATATTATAGTATCAAATTGCTGCTCAAATTGCAACGTCCTAATACCTGTTTGGATATGTTCTGGCGCATTAAAATGATATTTCCGGCCCAATCAATACAGACTCATTCACATAGAGAGAGATTTTCTCAAGAACAATCCCGATTCTGCCTTATAAACGGACTTTTCTCCCAATACTCACTTCTTGCAGAAGCGTATGTCGTCGGGTAAATGCCTATAACAAAATTCAAAAAAATAAGTTTTTCCTCCTGATTTGTACCTCGCGAATCACCTCATATTCCTATCTTTTTACGAGGCTCCATCAATATATGATTTGCTCGCTTTTTCAGTCCCGCCGTATGCACCCATGTTAATAATGTCGCCGTTCGGGAACGGCTCGTTGCCTATAGGGCTATTCGGATCGCCAGTATCGATACACGGGCTCGTTACATCATCGACAATCCAGCTTAGGCTATTTGGATCCCATCTCCCGGCCTGAGATTTCAAGTGGTAATCACCATCAATCCAGACGGCATTGGGATCATTCGGTTCTACAACTGCGTTCGGATCATTGACATCCACCCAATAACCTGGATATGCGAACATCGGATCGGCATCAATGTTATTTCCTCCTTCTCCAGACCATCCGCCCTGAATATTGCTGTATGTAATAGTTATTGTAATTGGATGAAAATCACTATAAAAAATCTCTTGTCCGCCATCCCAAAGAATGCAATTGATAAACTCGAAGTTGCTCGGTTCAAAATTGGAACTACAGAGAGCGTTTCCGTATTGTGCCGAATTATGAGCGAATGTACAATTAGTCAGTATGATTGTGTCGCCTTCAAGGCTGTTAATTCCGCCACCGAAGCTACTCAAATAATCATAATCATTATATGCTGAGTTCCCGGAAAAGGTACAGTTAGTCAGTGTCAGGTTGCTTCGCGTGCTTTCCATCCCACCTCCCTGATTTGTAGCTGTATTGGCGGTAAAGATACATATAGTAAGTGTGGCATTGGAACTACTATTGTACATCCCACCGCCTGTATAAGCAGAATTCTCAACGAACGTACAATTGGTCAGTATCGGATTATTACGACCGTTGTACATCCCACCACCTTCTATTGGGGCATAATTTTCGATGAATGTACAATTGGTAATTGTCGGATAATTATCTTCGTTGTATATCCCACCACCGCCCCCAAATCCGTAATACGCTGAATCCTCAATTACTACAGAGCCGCCGGAATTCCAGGTGAAGATGCAATTATCGAGTATGGGTCCATTCCCTAACGCACTAAATATCCCCCCTCCGCCACCACTTGCCGAATTGTTTCTGAAAGTGCAGTTGGTGATTGTCACAGAAGATGGAATTAAGTGTATTCCGCCGCCCCACCCGTATTCAGATGGATCTGCAATTCCCCCTGGAGATGTCTGCATTGGGCCGTTGGCATTACCGCCACTGACAGTGAAGCCATCCAGTAGACAATCTTCGACAGATCCCGTGACTACGCTATAGCTGTTTTCGGCTCGCGTCGGTTCGGTCAGCAGGTCACAGGGATCGTATACATCGTTATCGTCGCCGTCAAGGTCGCCGCTCAAGATTGTTTCGTACAGAGAAATATCCCTCGCATTTGGCTCCGACCCACCTAAGCCGGCGTAGCCTCCTCTGAGGGTAACGCCATTTTTGAGTTGGAATGCGGCCGTCCGGTCTCCGGACGCCACTACCCTTATATCTCGTCCAGTAACGAGTTCTCGGTCCGGCTTATATATCCCCTGTGCTACCCGGATTTCGTCGCCGGATTGCGCTTCGCCAAGAGCGTTCTGGAGGCAACAATACGCCTCAGCCCAGCTTAAGCCGTTATTCGCAGCGACGACATCATCGTCCACGTAGATAATCTTGCCCATAGCAGAAGCGAACAATATAAAAAGCATGAATGTCAGCGTGACTAAAGAGCTTCGTAAATTTAATTTGTCAACCATTGTAAATCTCCTTTCTGTAAGATTCACAAGGATCAGCCCTATGGAGTAGCCACAGCATCATTTTTAATTACTTCCCATCGTAATTTCGGATATTCACCTTCGGATATCATCCATATGTAGTCAAAGTCCCAGCCAGCATTCCGAAACATCTCCTCATCCAGCATTTGCTCCGTGCTAAGGCCTTGCCCGAGTTCAAGATGTGGATCCGAACCTGTGCTTACCGTGATTCCCGACGACTCTGCATCCCAGAAACAAGCAATTGTTGTTGGGGACCATTGTTGTATTAATGCATTTCCGAACAAACCACCGACACGTGCTTCTGTGCCCTCTACTTCCAATGGATAAACCTCACAGGCTGCGTAGCAATTTATAATTCGAATGCCATGAGTTTCACCTATCAGTCCTCCCAGAGTAGAGCCGGTAATCGATCCCCGAGCGTAGCAATCGGCGATAAACATGTGGATACCACTGGCAAATCCAATCAATCCACCGGCGGTTTGTTCGGCGGTCACAACACAATTTACCGAAGATCTCCAGATCAATGTTTCGTAAAATTCACCAATAAGGCCACCCACCGTGCTATTTCCGCTTACAACACCGGCAACTCGGCATTCGATTATCGAATGACCACTTTGACGACCGACAAGCCCTCCCACAATATTATTGCCATTAACTTCGGCTTGTACTTCACAACGTGACAGCGTACCACCTGGACCGCCGCCAACCATTCCACCAACACTTGAATCACCTACAACCTGCACTTGAGCTTCACATTCTATAAGGCTCCCATTGCTGTTGTTGCCGACAAGCCCGCCGACATTTTTAGCACCTGAGACTCGTCCGTTCACCCGACATCGGAAAATTGTCCCATGATGAAGCCCTGCCATCGCTCCACACGTTGAGCCGCTGACGACCACATCGGTCAGGTGCAGGTTCTTGATCAGTCCTGATAGCATACCGAATAAACCGGTATCATACCCATACTTTCCCTCAATATGCAGATTTGCAATTGTATGCCCATTACCATCAAAAATTCCATTAAACGATGAGCCCTTGTGGCCGTTAGCACTGTCGTCTTCGTCCTGTGCAATCAGGGCATCTTCAAAGATGCGGCCGCCGGGAAGGTTGGGATCCAAATCGATATCTTCAATCAGAATGAAGTGCTTATCCAGTAAATCTCGATCCGCGCCAATCGAAATAAGTTGTTCTGCCGTGGCGATTTGATATGGATCATTCGGCTCGCCTGTTCCTCCGGCAAATTCTGCTGATAACGCCGAAGATTGTAATATCAGACAAATAATAAGAATTATCCCGCTTTTTTCAATCAACTCGCTCATTTTGGTTCTCCTTCCATTTCTTCAGTCAAGACCTGCGTACAGGCCGACAATGATAAGTCCCAACAAAATCATTGCTACTATTACGGCTGACACAATAAGATGCTGGAAAGTAATAGCAGCCAGTATCGCGCTGATTGAGGTAATAGCAGCAATGCCCATTCTCGTCCCCAGCGATCCGACCAGTGTTGCTATGACACCGACATTCAGGGACGCCGTGTTAACCGAACAGGCTGTCGAAGTTGCCTTGGTCGGAAGGGTCAGGATTCCAAACAGGCCGAGCCCCGCCAGTAACATCTCCTTTCCAAAGCCGTGCCGGGACAGACGTTGTCTCAGAGCGTGCTTTGCCCGGTAAAACAAGACCCTTGCCCCGAATTCCTTGCAGTTCATAAGCTGAGCAATTTCAGCGAAGGATAGCTGCTCGAAACAGCGCAGAATCAGGATGCTGCGATAGGTAAACTTCAAGTGGGCGATGGCCTCGTAAATGATTTCGGACAATTCAATACGCGCCGACTGATCGAGCCCATCGTGATGGTTTCGAGCGACATATTGTTTGAAATACTCGCGGTTCAGGGCCTCGAACTCGACCTGGCGCCGGCGTTTTTGATCTCTATAATAATGCTGGACTTCACCCATGGCACGCCTCAACAACCAATACCAAAATTTATCGACATTTTTAAGCGTTTCAAGCGATTGCACCATCTTGACCAGGGTCTTCTGGCACAGCTCTTCGCTCAGGTCCTGGCTCAGGGTAAGTCTGAAGATATAGGCCAGCAGCCGAGGCTCCGCCGCCTCGGCCAACTGCCCCATACTCGTGCGATCGCCCTGCTGGGCCTTTTTTATTATCTCAGCAAAGCTTTCTTCCCGGCCGGAATTGGAATTATTCGTATCATTCATAATCCTGCATATAAATGTCCATGTCCTCCGACATTCGTTACACTTTTTTTAATAAATTAATGAAATTAAAGGTACCTGGTACCTTTTTCTTATCGCTCCCTCAAGACTGCTGGCTAATATTATACCCATTAAAGCATACTTTCTGAACGAAATATTGATGTTATTGCTTAAAGCCAAGTCTGCAGATATAGCGTATTTCTTCCTCGATAAACTGGTTAATCAACGTCCGGGTTTCCTGATTTCGAGCGAAATCCTTCAGGCCGCGGTAAAAAATGACAGCCTCCCGAGTTCTGGCAACGGCGTCTTTGACAATCTCCGATAGCGACTCGTGCCCCGTGAGGGCATGATGAGGATAAAATTTGTCAGCAAAGACCGACAGATCCGCCAAGACATCAGGATGGGTCCGAATGTAATCATCAGTGTTATTCGGCACGAATTCGGTTTTTTGCTCATCAATCAGTTTTCTTTGTTGAGCAAGTGTGGATTCCCTGCCGGCCCTGAAATCCGCCAGGTCCTCGCATAGATTCCTGCAGGGCGTTTCGATGAACAGCTTTGCCATTTTCGTATAGAACTGCCTGCCGTTATGCTCGAGCCTTTCAGCTATTTTCAGAACTTCGAGAACGCCGAATTTAGTCTCCATTACTGATTCTCTTTTAATGAGATTACTGAAATTGTTCGTATCATCCACAGTTCTATAAATAAAAGTCCATGCCCTCCGACGTTTGTTACACTTTTTTTGGCGATTAGCGTCGCCCACCGGTTCTGGCCGTCATAGGAGGATTCATCGTAGCCAGATGGTACAAAAATGAAGTAAAAACCCTCGCCCAAACCGGCATTTTCAGTGATAGCTAAAAACAATAAAGCCAACAACAGTATTAGTCCTGGTCCTAAAACCGTAACATGGGCAAAATTTGCCCATGCTGTTAATATCATTATAAAGCACACCTCATCTCATGAATGTACCTTACTACTTTATTTCTGTATTCGTCTTAACTTATCATTACTTAGCTTGTTTGCGAATCCCTAATCTTGATGGTTTAGAATAGTCAAACCAAGGTTCAATAATTCTAGATTTTTCACGCAATTCCTCTGGACTAGTGTCTCGCCCGGTAGGCAAATAACCACCTTTCCCCATAATCATAATAATTCCACGAAAACTCATGACTGCGCGTGGATTTGTATCTTTCGGTGTAAAAGGAAAGTCTGGATATACTTCTGATATTTCTTTTTCCTCCAGATGGAAAATCCCACCAATTCTGATTCTATTTTCATCTATGTATTCGACTTGAAGCACCGGGATGTCATATTCATCAATAACCTCCAAAGCAGATCTATCGAAATTCTTGCGAAAATAGTTATTTGGGTTCAGCACCCATTCATTATTTTGTATTTTAGCGATGATTTTCCTGTCAATACTATGGATTATTGCAGAAATGAGAAGCCCATCCTTGTCTTTACTTATTGAAAAGGGAGCGTAACGTCCAAGCGGTTGTACTATTACTCCCTCATTCATTTGAATAGTATATAATTGTGAGCGTTGATCCAAGCCCACGCTTGTATATAATTCACCACTAGCTTCTGTTGATTTTGGATACTTTGGCTTTAGTCTTCCAACCTGTTGTGACAAAGGATCGGAGACAATTATCTCTTTGTTCTCCCAAGGATTAGGTATGATTGTGGCGATGTAAGATAGAAAAATGGTGACCAACGCCATAACAAGAAAACGTTTCATCTGTGTGCTATGGTTATGACAAAACAATTTCTCACCAGCATCGATTCTGCAACGGCGAAATTTCTTAGTAATGCCCCAACACTGTCCCATAAATATATGTAACGATTAAGTTTATTATGGATGTTTATTTATGTTACCTTTTTTATCTTAGTCAATCCTGCGCTCGAAAGGTTTGGATTAGAAGAATGAAGGTATTTCAAGAACGTTTTACTGATTCCAAGTTGTGTTCTATTGAGAAGTGTTTTCTTTTGCTGGAAGTAAACTTCTATCAACAATTCAATTAGGAACTCAATAATTGACCATTTTGGATTCTCTTTAAGAAAAATTTTTCGTTGAACCTTCTTTCCTCCGATTTCGAACGTTCCTGAGGTATTACGTAAAAAGTTACCGTGAAAAGCGTTTTTATTATCAACATCGGCAAGATAGGCGTCGAAAGTAAATTTCACTTGTTCAACATCATGTGCAAGGTCATTTCTTATTCTTGAAAGCAATCTGATTGGCCCCAACATGTCTTCAGATATAACTCCAAGCTGTCTGGCTAAATCAACACGCTTTGCCATTGAAAGGTCTTTGAGAAACTCACGAATGGATTGCTCCTGAAATCTTGCATCAAGAGCGTGAATGACACATGCCTCAATAAGCGCGTGCGATTTTAAGACGAATGACCAGTCGTCCTCCCTTAGTAAGCAAATAACAAAATCTTCTGGCAGCGATAGTTCTTTAGAGATAAGCTGCGCAGCTTCATATGCGTTTGTTGGCTCTTCCATGCTATCTAAACCTAAATATCAATAAATCTTGTTACGTAATTTCAAGAAACAGGATTGTGTGCGTCCCCAAATGCATCCCACTGCGCTTTGAGTTTGTTAATACCGTTGCGGGGGTAGAAGCATGGAGTCCATTTCTTCAGTCCCTTTTCCTTCTCTCTCTTGACTTCAGAGGTGCAGTTCGCTGTCACTCTTTTTGACGACTCGAGGAATATCTCAAACTGCCTGACCTTCGGATGAAAACGTAGGAAGACATAATAGTTGTTGGGGCTTTCCCATTCTGCATATTTCGCCCCGACAGGCCAGAAAGCAACGCGGCTTCTCGATGTCTTAACCTGTAAGTTCGCGTGCCATGTTCCAGTTCTGTTTGACACAATGACATCGACACCGGCTGTGTTGCGAATCGTGGGCAATGCAATGAGACCACGCAGGCTCAGTTCGGCAACAACAGTGTGTACTCCTGCCGCACCAACAAGCGTTTTATCCCGTGTAGGGTAATCTTTGGTATCTTCCATTTCATTTATCTCTAACAACAATGTATATATAGTTTCAGCATAACATCCCAAGCCTCTCGGCATAAAACAAGAAAATCCCAAACAACGCCGTTGCCGCTTCAAAGCTGTTACGTCCGCTATGGTTGATTATAGAAGTGCCTGCCCGCAGGGCAAGAAAAAAAATGAACACAGAATACAGAATACAGCGGCGTGAGCCATCCCTTACGGGAGATACAGAATACAGGAGCTAATCTCTGTGAATATCCAATATCGAACAGGCAATGTCCAATTATGAAGTATAAAAACATAAAACAAGGTAAAACGCTATCCACAGCACGCACTACGAATAAAGAACGCCGTGTAATGGAGATTTTTTTGGATTTCTCTTGATATTTAACTCTAAATATGATATAATATACAGTTAACATACGTGTTTTAAGTTAAAAGTGTAAAGTTACAAAGTTAAAAGTTTATAGTTCGTTGTGTTTTGAATTGAGAATTTAGAATGAAAAAAGGTAAAAAGCCCAAAATAAGAGTAAAACCAGTGTTTATTCGTGCTCATTCGTGGTTAAGGCTATTTGAAAAAACAAAGCCAATTTTCGGATGGGTGGAATGAAGTTAAAGTCAATTATAACAAGGGTATATGAGAAATTGCACGGTTTGAAGGCTGCGAAAAACAAAGCCAATTTAATCGTTCAGCGTTCTGCGTACTGTGCTCTGCGAAAGGAGTTTTAAAAAACAAAGCCAATTTTTAATATGGGCGGATTGATGTAAAGTCTTATCTGAAAGGGATGTATGGCATAATCCCGCTTCGCGGGGTACAAAAAAACAAAGCCAATGCAAAGCCAAATGGGCCAATTTCAGGGGCCGGTATCATGGAGGCTGGATTCGTAGGGCGTTTCTTCGATTTGACTGTCCTGTTTCGTGCCGACCCTGGGATCGAGTTTGGCTTTGACAATCCGGTCGGACCAGGCGGTCTTTATGAGCTTTTGCGGCGAGATTTCGACCGGGCCTTTTACCAGTTCCGGGATGTTGTAAACAACAACGCGCGATTGGTGATATTCTGCGTCTATCTGCGGCAGCAAAAACGGCTTGCTGAAATTGCCGGCAGCGTCGAAGTAGCTGAAATAAGGATGCGTGCTTTGGCCGTCCTGGCGCTTGCTGCTGAATACGACCCAGCGACTGTTGCTGGAAAAGCAGTGATAACTTTCCGCCCGGTCGCTGTTTATGTTGGCCGGCTTGTGAAATATCAGTGTTTCGGTATCCAGCAGATACAAATCCGAGTCCGGCATGTAGAGCGGGAAATATGAATATTCCGACATGCAAAAAAGAATGTGTTTGCCGTCCGGCGAGACCTTCGGATGGGCGACGCTCTTGTCCAGTTTGCTCGCGAGCAAAACAGGCTCGACCTCGCCCCATGTATCGGTCTGAATATCGTATGAGATGCGCATTAAATCATATCTTATTTGATTTAAGGGATGCTCATCCTCATCGAAAGTTTCCACTGCCGGAGAGCTGCAAAAGTAGAGGTACCTGCCGTCGACAGACCATTCGGGATACGTCTCCATACGTTCGGGACTCGATATTTTGGGGGATGTTGTGATTGTATTGGTTTTGACGTTATAAAGCAGAAGGTCGGAGGCCCTGTCGTAAACATCGAGATTTTTACCGACAGCATGGAAAATCTGTTTTACCGTATTAAAAGCGAAAGCAATGATTTGCCCGTTCGGATGCCACGACCTGTATGATGTAGCGTGATTGAATGATGTCGATGTATCGACCTTGTGAGTTTCGTTATCGTATGCCAGCATCATGGATGTGCCGACCGCCCCGGCACGCATGTGGAACATCATCCGCTCCGGATTGCGATTATGAAAATAGTGACAATTAACACAATTTTTACCCATGGCTGTGTTCAGAACAATAGGACGCTGCTCATAGCTTCTCAAATCTCGCTGATATATACCCAGCTTGTCCCAATACTGATAGAGCGGTTTCATAAGCCGGTAAACCAGATGCGAGTCGATTTCTTCCGGTGCGATGGAATTTTCGACAGGAACAAAACGGCTCCATTTGCCGTCACTGTCCCTGGTAAAAATAGTCATAAGCAAAGACTTGCTGCGATTTTTGTTCAACAATCTTCTCCACGGTTTTACAGGAATCCTGATATTGGAGGATCGACTGAATATATCAATGTTTTCGCCTTGTTCTGATGATATCCGAACATAATATTCGCTTGCCGGTTCTTCAATGACGAAGTTAGTCGGTGCAATGTTCGGAGGCAGGGTTGTATCCGTATAATCCGGAGATATAACAGGTTTTCTTTCTATGGAGGTGCAGTCTTCGAGATTCGGCTTCTCGCTTTTGCAGCCGGGGCATAATGTCACCACTGCAATGCAGGCGAAAAGAAAAATAATATAAGTTTTTAATCGGAGCATAAAATTACTCATCGGGTTTAAAATAATATAATCCATAAAACCAGTAAGTATCTCTATATTTCATCAGCTCATTTCGTGCTGCGGTTTTGTTGTTTTTATACTTTGCTTTGATTATATTGAAATCATTGAACTTACGAATTGTTTGTGCTGAGATTTGTTCGCTCTGCAGAGCGATACCTTTACCGCCTGTGAGCTGGTTATAGATAAGCATGGCTTCTTCGAAATGACGTGGAATTTTTGGATAATCATAATCGTTAAATCGATGGAGGTTCTTGACAAAACGACCGACCTGTCCTTCCAGCAGACAATACGCCATGAAATATTCGAATGCCATTTTATTCTTCGTATTCTTTAACAGTTCCTCCAGGCACAGCTCCGGCTCAGCGGGAGAAACGAGGAAATCGGATTTCGGCATGACACTTTTTAGATATCGAAACTTCGGATGTTCCATAAAATCGTTGTCGTCGGAAAGGTACTTTTTATGATCAGCAACCCATTTTTTATGCCACATGGTTTTCTGCAGCATTCCCAGATATTTTGCTGCGATGTCACGCTTTTCCTTCAGAAGATTTACCATCGCAAGGCGCTGAAGATTCCACGCGGTCTCTCCGTTGGCAGCTATGGCTTCATGTGCCCAGTGCTCCGACTCATTGATAAGGCCGAGGTCGAAAAAAAGATCGCTGTGCTGAAGCGCATAAGGGGCGCGAACGCTTTTGTGCAGGAAAAGTCCGTCGCCCTTGAAAAGCTGTGTCATGCCGAACATTTTGTCAGACATATAACCGGCATGATACAATGCCCTGTTGACCTGACATTGAACGACATTACTGATCGGAAGACCCTCTTGAGCAATTTCGAGCACTTTTTGCCATTCTTCAAATCGCGCATAGTGGTCGAGTAAGTAAAATGCTTTTTCCTTTTTGTTGTATGAATAAAGTGCTGACATAGCAACGAGGGAAAGAATCATGACAGCCTGGATCAGTCGTACTAAAACAGAACGATTGTATAAAAGCCCGCTCCAAAGATTGTTCGCGCCCTTTTTCCTAACCTTAACGTATTTCATCTCAAATATAAGTAAGAGCAACATAAATGGGAAGGATGCATATAGCACCCACGATAACCAGGTCACTTTGTATGTATCATAGAATGTAAGGTGCATCGTATAAGCATCCCGGATGCGAATAATAAATAGAGTCGAAGCCAAAATATAGGGCAGCAGAGCAGCAAATAATGTGTAAAGCAAAGATAAAACAACGCTGCGATGATATAAAATCTCGTGGAGTATGATGATAAGCGAAAAGATATAAGCCTGACCGGCAGTCACATAATATAAGATTGTTTGGAGAATAAGATAGAGCAGTAATCGTAACGTTCGATTTAAAGGAGCAAAGCAAATATAGATATTTACACAGAGCAACGCCCAGAGCAGACCCAGCGTCGGCACAAGCGGGAATCTGTATTCACTATGTAAGGCCAGCAGGACAACCGAAGGTACCCAGTGCAGATAAAGAACCGGCCGGATTGCCGTAATTGACCGGATTAGCAGCCATGTATTCAAGGTGACAAATGCGAATACAAGAACCAGCATCAATGCTCCGGTCCATGAATAATAAAAGAACTGTGAGAGGAATGCTGAGAGAACCTCGTTTGCTCCTCCCGGATAGCTGAAAAAATCATAGATGAAATATCGATCGAAAAAAAAGACCGGTTGCTGAGATTGGTAGATGAGTTTCGGATCTATTCGGAACAGCAGGTAAAGAAAATAAAAAGACAAGAGAATCGCTGTAAACAGCAGGGACCAGATTTTGTCACGGGATTTTAAGCATGTATCTTTCATAACCGTTCAACGTGTACATGTATCCTTCTTTTTGCATCCAGGCAGGACATTTTCTCTGTCCAGCCCCAGGCTCTTGCTGTGGCAACCTTTATTGCGTTCTTGAGTGCAACGTTCATGCCGATGCCGTCTTTCAATGCCTTCAGAAAACCGGCCAGTAGAAAATCGCCGCAGCCGACGGTCGAGAATACCTTTGCCCGGCCGGTGCAACGGCCCTGCCAGGTACCGTCGTTGGTAACGACTACGCCGCCTTTGGCGCCACGGCTGATAAGGACAATTTCAACCTTGTTCAGCAGCTTTCGGCCGGCTTTTGCCAGACTCACGGGCCCGTCCTTTACCTGCTCGCCGAGCAATTCGGACAATTCGGCAACGTTCGGCTTTATAAGCCACACAGAGCCGGTATCGACGATTTCATTTAAGGGGCGACCTGAGGTATCCAGCACAATTCTTGCTCCACGGCTTTTACAGAACTCAACAATATGAATGATATCGCCCAAAAGCCCACAGTCCGGTATTGACCCGGCGAAGACACAAATGCTGCCCTTGTTTACGATTGCTTTCAGGTCGGTCTGCAATTTCTTTAAAGTCTTTACTGAGGCCAGCCGGCTCTTGTCTCGCAGGTGCATTTCTTTGTTGCTGGCCGAATCGACAATAGTAATATTCTTTCTCGTAGGAACCGCAACAGCAGTCAATTTTACCCGGATGGACGGCCATAAACTTTTCACTGCCGTCAGCATTTGCTCATGGTCGTCGCGCCCCCAAAGGCCGGCAGCGATATTTCTCTGCCCCATCCACGCAAGGGCCTTCGAGACGTTGAGTGCTTTACCCGCAGGCAAAATAGTTTGCTCATCGATTACCTGATGCAGCCCCCAATCGAGATTCCGTCCCCGGCAGGTGATGTCCCACGCCGGCGACAGGCCTATTGTAATGATTGAATTTCTGCTCATTTCGTTTTCCCGTCCAACCAGTCGGCTCCAAGCTGGCCGCAGGCGGCCTTGATATTCCGTCCCATCCTGAATCGCGTGGTCGTCTCGATGCCGGCTTCGCCCAGTACAGCAGCAAATTCCCGGATGCGAGCGCTTCCGCTGCCGCTATATTTACACTTCGCAAACGGATTGTGCTCTATCAGATTCACGTTGCACACCAGCCCTTTAAGCAGCTTTACCAGCATTTTCGCATGTCCCGCTGAGTCGTTCAATCCTTTTATCAGCACGTACTCGAAGGTGACACGCTGGTGGGTTCTGTCCTGATAAAACCTCACAGCCTTGAGTAATTCAGCAATCGGGTATTTGATGTTGATCGGCATCAACTTCGTCCGCACCGCGTCGGTCGGCGCGTTTAGCGAGACTGCCAGCCTGGGCCGCACATCTTCTGATGCGAGCTTGCGAATTTCCGGCGCCAGGCCGCAGGTACTGACCGTTATATGTCGAATCCCGATGTTCTTGCCTTTCGGGTGGTTCAATATCCTTAGCGATTTGATTACCGCTGCGTAATTGGCCAGCGGTTCGCCCATTCCCATATAGACCACGTTGCTGACTCGCCCGGCGTCTTTCTGTACAGCGTTGACCTGATCGACGATTTCTCCGGCAGTGAGGTTTCGCTGGAGCTTTAGGTTTGCAGTGGCACAAAACACGCAGGCCATAGCGCAGCCGACCTGCGTCGAAATGCACAGCGTTCTTCGTTTGCCATCGAGCAGCAGCACGGTTTCAATCCGGCCGCCATCGTTCAGGCCGAAGGCGTATTTGGATGTTCCGTCTTTGTCGATTAGTTTATCAAGTAAAGAAAGCCGAGAGATAAAATAGCCCTGCCCGACCAGTTGTTCTCGAAATGCCTTGCTCAGGGGTGTGATATGGGAAATCTCTTCGGCATCTTTCGTATGGATGAAATTAAAGATATATCCCGCCAGATATTTTTTGCCGCCCAGAGATTCCACAATTTGCTCAAGCTCACCCGGCGTTTTGTCTTTCAGGTCCTTACTCATAACCTCCAAAAGTTTACCAGATATGGACCTTACTGTCGAATTTCGAATGGAAATGAAATTAAGCTCTATGAATTGTCGTTTCAGTCTTATTCATCACTATCGGTTGCGAGGTATTCCCGCTGACCTTCACTGACATAAGCCGGCTCTGATGACTCGTCGGTCTCCTCTGCGAGGTCTTCATATCCAGCTTCGGCGTCCGCATCCATCTGCTCGCGAATACGCTCATACTCCTCCGGCGTCATCGTCACCTCGCGGGCCTGGCTACCTTTGTACTCGCCAAGTATTCCCGAGGCGGCCATCATCTCGATAATTCTCGAAGCTCTTGCATAGCCAATATTCAACCTTCGCTGCAACAGCGAAACGCTTCCCCTCTTTGTCTCCAGCACAATTCGTACCGCATCGTCGAACAACTCGTCTCTGGACATTTCGGAAGTATCTACTGTCTTGAGACGTGTCAGCTCCGGATGGAATTGCGGTTCGGCAACATCTTTGAGGTGCTTTACAATCCGTTTTATCTCGCCCTCATCAACAAAAGTGCCCTGAGCACGAGCCAGATCGCTCGTTCCCGGCTTTAGGAAAAGCATATCGCCCTCGCCGAGCAGTGTTTCAGCACCGTTTTGATCGAGAATAATCCGGCTGTCCATCCTGGCAGCCACACGGAAGCCGATACGAGTCGGCATGTTCGATTTGATCAGCCCGGTCACGACCGTTGCCTGGGGCCGCTGAGTAGCAAGGACAATATGAATGCCGACTGCACGGCTCTTTTGTGCGAGGCGAACGATATAGGCTTCTATTTCCTTGGCAGCGGTCATCATCAGGTCGGCAAGCTCATCGATCACTATCACGATATACGGCAGCTTCTTCGGAATCTGTGCTTCTTCTTCCTCAGTGCTCGGATTAAACCGCTTTAGAATCTCGTCGGCGTCGAGTCTGTTATACTCAGCAATATTTTTGACCCTGGCCTCGGCCAGCAGGGCATAACGCTCATCCATCTTTACCGTCGCCCATTCGAGTATCTGGACGGCCACCTTGGTCTCAGTGACTATCGGGCACATCAGATGCGGAATGGTATTAAACGCCGTCATCTCGACCATCTTGGGATCGATAAGAATCATCTTGACTTCGTCCGGCCGTTTCGTTAGCAGCACGCTGGTAATGATACTGTTTATACAGACGCTTTTGCCCGAGCCGGTCGTGCCGGCAATAAGCAGGTGGGGCATCTTCGTCAGGTCGGAAACAAGCGCTTCGGCCGAAGAGTCCTTGCCAAGGTACAGCGGTATCTGCATCCTTTGTGGTTTACTGCCCGCAAGCTCGAACATGTTTTTCATACGGACTTTTTCTTTTTCGCTGTTCGGCACCTCGATACCAATCGTGTGCTTGCCGGGCAGAGGAGCGACAACGCGGACTGCGCCGACACCCAGCGCACGGGCCATATCATTTGCCAGAGCGGCTATCTGGCTGACCTTAACACCTGCAGCAAGCTCAAGCTCGAACATTGTCACAACAGGCCCGGAATCAGCCGCGACTACTTGAGCATTAATATTGAATTCCGACAGCAGCTTTTCCAAAGCGCTTGCCTTTGCCTTGACGACCTTTTCCTGCACTGCGGCGAAACTATGCTCCGGCTCGGTTAGTAAATCCAGTGGCGGCAGCTTGAAATCATCATAAGAAGGCTGCACAAAGGTGCCTTTCTGCTCCTGGGGGCTCTGGGATTCCGGCTTTTTACCATCAGATCGTGTTATTGGAATGCTTTCCGGTCGTTTTAGAATTTCAACCTCTGGTGACTTCGTTATCTGGCTTGTGGCAACCGCGGGTTTTTGCCGGGCGCTTAATTCTTTCCATATCTCATTGAGGACCTGTGAATGCTCCTTAGCGGCTGACCATGCCGGTCTTGCAATCCCCATTATCTTGGCGACTGTAAAGCCAATCGCACTGAACACCATTAACATCAGGCCGTCTGCCAGCAAAACCGCTCCGACTACCCAGATGGCTGCGAGCAATATAAAGGTACCGAGCAAAGCGAAATGACTTTGCATAAGCTGTACCGCACCAGTACCGAGAATTCCCCCGGAACCGGTTGGAAAATTGAAATATTTATTTGGCCACAGGCAATAGAAACTCATCGAAGCAGCTACCGTGACAAGCCCTAATCCGATGGTCCGTAAAACCAACTGGTCCACAGTACGCCCTGCAAGTTTTGAAGCAAAATAGTAAATTGCCGAGACCAGCACGATAAATATGCCCGGTCCGACATAGTATAGAAGATAGTAAGCGCAAAAAGCCCCTATCGAGCCGCACCAGTTGGCCGTCGGATTATTGTGAGGATATTCAAAGCTGCTGGGCCAGTCACCAATGTTGAAACTCAGACAACTACATAAAAGCACGAGGCACAAAAATATCCCTATGCACCTCAGCGCCGTCCGAGATATCGCACTTTGTGCCTTATGTTTTTTTGCCTTTTTATATTTTTTTTTCTTTTTCACCCCGTTGCTCCGTCTTTAATAGATTGATTTGTTCATTGCATCATGTCCCCCGTAACAGCATCTAAAACAGGGTTCACACCTCCGATAGATTTCTTACGTCCCATAAGAGGCTCATTATCAAAGCCAATACTTCTTGCGCAGTGGATTAAATGTCACCACTATGCACACTCTCGTTTAAGGTGCGCAAACAGCGACACCAACCAGCAACAATTAATCTATATCGGCAGGCTGTATGGTTTTTCTACAAAATTGGCCGACGCCCACAAGTGTGATAAAAGGTGCTTGAGTTCCTCATATTTAATATGTCCTATAATGAGGCGTATTTGGGAAATGTCCAGGCGAAAAACGTAGCAACAAAAGAGGGCTGCAAGCGAATGCTCACAACCCTATGGTCAAAAAAATATTATACGTACACTTTCTCATGGCCAACCAATTACATATAGCTACAGAGTAATTCTTTCATTATTCCGGCGGGACTATAGTAATTTCGTCTTCGCCTTTGATTTGCTCGCCTCCGAAAGTTTCTCCTGTCAGGATTGCGTAACCGTCCTGGAAATCGCCGGGGATGAGGTTCTCAGTTGCTACCTTCACGACAAGGTCAATCAATCCGTCACCACTAACATCCTCTTCGTGGGCCATGTACTTATTGCTCTTTCCACGAACAGCCACACCCGAGCCGGCAAGCTCCACTGTCTCCGGATCCACTTCGGTTGCGTCGAAGTCCTCACTTGAAAGAATTGCCACAGGAATCAAACCGTGCGAACCAAGGTTGATTGCGTTCGGGTAACTGCCGGGCTTGATATCGATTCCAACTAAGATCGTCAGATAACCTTGTCCATGTAAACAATTCTGGTAGAGTTGCTGGATTTCTTCAGTTGTTAGAACTCGGTTGAAGATTGCGACTTCGTCGATTGGATCAACTGCGAAGCCGCTACGAGGGGCGGGATATGGAGGTTCTCTGCTCTCGTAAACTCCGATAGCAGTTAAGTGTGTTCCAGAACGAGGGTAAAGAATACATGTCCCACCCCCGGTAACATTATTTTGTAACTCACCGTCGACATACAGCTTTATGCCTTCTCCAAAGTTTTCACACCTTGCTACGCCATCCCAAGAACCACAATAAAAATGCCACCCCGTAGGGCATGATTCGTTTGTCCATTGTGCTTCATATGCTTTCCAAAATGTTCCAGTTTCGCGATAAACATCAAGGTAAAGGCCGTAATTTGCGGAATTATCACGGAAAGCTAAAGAATACTCTCCAGGTACATTGGCGTGAGTTCGACCCAAGATCCAAAAATTCCCTGCTAAAGTATTATCCTGTATGTTAACCCAGGCACAAATGGTCAAAGGAGACGGAAGAACTTCTATATCAGGCAATAGAACATAATCGTCCACACCATCAAAATCCAAAGCAGCACCTATTATTCCTGTCGTCCATTGTGCTCCATAAATTGTTCCATGATTGTCACCCCAATAATCGTGTACCATTGTTCCACTTCCTTCATCAAGCTTCCAGTAAGAGACCATACCTTCTATGGCCCATGCAGGAATGCATAGGGTCAAAAGCCCCAGGATTGCAATAAGAAGCGCACTTGTTTTTACAGTTTTCATATCTCCGATCTTTCAAAAAATTGTTAGTGTTCGACAATATTGAGATTCACTACCCACGTCTTTATGCTGCAAGTGTTCCATCTAATCTCCTTTCTTCTTTTAGTAACCATTCCCTTGGCGCAAAATGGGGATTACCCCCACAGCCAAAACGATAGCAAAATGAAATGCAATGTAGCTAAACGCTGTCCCCCCCAACTAATAATTGAACTCGCTGTTACTCAATGATAACAATATGTTATCGGAACAGGAGATTTTGTCAAGAAGAACCTACTAATAAGTTTAAGATTGCCTAAAGACCGTGGGATTTCTGCGTTTTTTGCTCATTAGCGGTGCTGTCTAATAGGATTTCAACAACATATTTTTCAGGTACTTACATAAAGACAGGCCAAATAGTATGAAATGTCTGGTTAGTTGCCTTAGCCGAAGGCAGTTATCGCATCCTTACAGTCGCGGATCTTTTGGGACAGAATTGGATTGCAAGCTATGAATGGTTATGCGTTATCTTCTGGCTTTTACTGTTTCTTTGGACTTTTTACGTCCGAGAAGCTCGTCTGCCTGCTCGATTGTTTCGGGCGGCCATTTTCCTTCGGATTGCAGCTTTTTTAGATGGTCAAGCTGTTTAATGCTGATAATGGTCCTGCACTTGGGGAACCTGCCGCAGCCCATGAAGGGCCCTTTCTTGCCCTGCCTGATGACCAGCTCGCCGTCTTTGCACTTATAGCACTTAACGCCGGTCGGTTCTGCGGGTGGTTTCGGCGGAAGAACGTTGCCTTCCTTGTCAAGTTTAAGGGTCGTTTTACATTCGGGATAGTCACTGCATCCGAGGAACGGGCCGAACCGGCCGCTCTTATGCACCATTGGCTTGCCGCATTTGGGACACTCATGCTCGCTTAACTTCTCCTCGACCATCTTGCCTTCCTTGTCGCAGGGACATGCAAACGTGCAGTCAGGATATGTCGAGCAGCTCAGGAATTTTCCGTTTTTGCCGAACCTGTAAACGAGCTGCTTGCCGCACTTGGGACATTCGTATTCACTGGGAGTCGTTTCAGCTTTAGCGTGTTTCATTTCGGCCTGTGCCGTTTCGAGGCTCTCCTTGAACGGCCCGTAGAAATCTTTCAAAACGCCGAGCCAGTCAAGGTGCTGCTCTTCGATCTTGTCGAGCTGCTCTTCCATGTAACGGGTAAATGCAATGTCCATTATTTTCGGGAAGTACTCGCAGAGTTTTTCCGTAACAACCTCGCCGATATCGGTAGCGTAGAATTTCTTGTCTCTCTGCTCGACGTACTTTCGATCCTGAATTGTGCTGATAATTGATGCGTAAGTGCTCGGTCTGCCAATGCCTTCTTTTTCAAGCGCCTTTACCAGGGCTGCTTCGGTGAATCTTGCCGGCGGTTTGGTAAAATGCTGCTCTGCTTTGATATCGACCGCTGCAAGCTGCTGGCCGACCTCCATCGAGGGCAATTGTTGTTCATTGGATGTAATCGGCCAGATTTTCGTAAAGCCGTCAAAGACCAGGATTCTGCCGGTCGTTCGATACCAGCAACAACCTACCGGCGTCTCTGCCGAGATCTTCAGATTCGTTACATCCCATTTGGCCGGGGACATCTGGCAGGCAACGAATCGGCGCCAGATAAGATTATAGAGCTTATACTGCTCTTCGGACAGAAATGGCTTGATATCGTCCGGCGTAAGATCGACGTCGGTAGGGCGGATAGCTTCATGCGCCTGCTGGGCGTTTTTCTTGGATGCGTAAAACTTGGCTTCTTTGGGCATGTAATCGGCGCCGAGATGTGCTGCGATGTACTTTCGAACTTCCTTGATAGCTTCACCCGATAGGTGTGTGCTGTCAGTTCTCATGTACGTTATGAGGCCAAGTGAGCCCATCGAACCCAGGTCTATGCCCTCGTATAACTGCTGGGCGACGCGCATGGTCCTTTTTGTCGCAAAGCCGAGCCGGTTTGCTGCCGCCTGCTGCAGGGTGGATGTAATGAATGGCGCCGATGGACGCGAGACCGATTGTTTGGTTTGCAAATCGGCGAGCTTAAACTGGGCCTGCTTTAGAGCATTGAATATTGGCTCGGCCTGCTCTTTGCCGGAGGCCTTGAATTCCTTCTCGTCGATCTTATAAAGTTCGGCCTTGAATGCGTTATGCTCTGTGAGCCATTTACTTTGTTCTGCAAGAGTGGGCGGTTTGTCGTTCTCGGACTTTGTCTGCATGAAGTCGAGCCATTCTTTGCTGTAGTCATTCTGCAAATCAGCAGTGAAAACTGCGGGAATCAGCCAGTACTCCTGCGGTTCGAACTTGCGAATCTCTTTTTCCTTTTCGACGATAATTTTGACCGCAATCGACTGGACTCGGCCGGCTGAAAGTCCGCGGGTAACCTTCTTCCACAGCAGCGGACTAATCTGATAACCGACAATCCTGTCAAGGATTCGCCGGGCCTGCTGGGCCATGACTTTGTCCATATCGAGCTTGCCCGGCTCGGCAAAAGCCTGCTTGATCGACGTGCTCGTAATTGCATTGAAAATAACGCGGTAGGTTTTTTCCTCCGGAACGCCGAGCAATTGGGCAAGATGCCAGGCAATTGCCTCGCCTTCACGGTCAAGGTCGGTTGCGAGATACAGCTCATCACATTTCTTAACCGCCGCTTTCAGTGCTGTTACGGTGCGTTTCTTGCCGGGCATAATGTCGTAGGTCGGTTCGAAATCGTTTTCGATATCGACGTTCAGGCCCTTCGAAGGAAGATCGCGTATGTGCCCCATTGAGGCCTTTACCTCGAAATCGGGGCCGAGATATTTATGTATAGTTTTCGCCTTGGCAGGCGATTCGACTATCACGAGAGACTTTTTCGAAGATGTTTTTGCCATAAAAAATTTACCTATAAGTATTTAGCCCCGGGTTTTACCCGGGGTGTATCGTCTCAAAAAGTACAAAACAATCGTTGCCGAACCACTCATCGGCTATTTCGACTACAAAATTTAGAATAGGACAAATACAGAGATGCTTTAGAAATGTCAAGAGAAAACAATTATCGGATTTTCATGTCACTATTTGCTGCTCAAGACATTCGAGTCTTCGATTCAGTAGTTAAAGTGAGTTTAATTATTGCATTTTCCAGGTGTTTAATGTAGTTTCCTGAACATTTATTGAGGTGAAACTTGGAAAACCAGCAGGAAACGACAACTGAAGAGAAAAAACAGCCGTGGCTGATTCGCCTGCTGTTCGATAATCAAATTTCTATATGGAAGTATATTCTGCGCACAGGACTTATCAGCCTTGTGCCCTCAATCCTTATTGCAGTAATTTTGGGATTAAGCGGTGTAATAACGGAAGATACAGGCCCGGAATTCGAAGGTTCTGCCCCTGGCCTGCTCTTTATGTTGGTCATATTTGGCCCGTTGTTAGAGACATTGCTCATGGGTGGCGGGCTTTGGATATTGTCGTTTATTACAAAACGGCAGGTTATTCTGGCAATCACATCAGCGTTTATCTGGGCCGTGCTGCACTCACTTTTCGCGTGGGCATGGGGATTAGTTATAATTTGGCCGTTTTTTATCTTCTCATGTTCGTATTTGACCTGGCGAAAGCGCTCATGGTGGCATGCGATATTAATCACATCATGCGTACATGCTTTTCAGAATATTTTGCCTACAATTGCGGCAATTTCCATTCAATAGGCTAAAGACCGGTTCTCAGCAGCTCATCGAGCAGCGGTTTGAGCTTTCGGATGGCATTGCCGCGGTGTGAAATGGCGTTTTTTTCCTCAGCAGTCAACTGGGCAACGGTTTTATTCAGACTCGGCACGAAAAAAATCGGGTCGTAGCCGAAGCCTTTCTGCCCGATTTCCCTGTTGGTTATAAGACCTTCGAGGATTCCCTCTGTTTCGATTAATATTCCCTCGGGGCTTGCCAAACACAAACGACAGACAAATCTCGCCATGCGCTTCTCTTGAGGCACACCTTTGAGTAGCTCCAGCGTCTTAGCAATGTTCCGATGGTCGATCAGCGTTCTATCGGCATCTTTTGGTTTTTCGCCGGAGAATCGAGCTGATTTTACGCCGGGAGCGCCGCCGAGAGCATCAACGACCAATCCGGAGTCGTCGGCAAGGGTCCAGAGATCGGTTGCTTTCGCATAGCCGAGGGCTTTTTTACGGGCATTCTCGGCGAAAGTCGTGCCGTCTTCTTCTATCTCATCTAGCGAGGGAAGGTCCGAAAGGCCCAACCACCGGACATCAGCTTCGAGCATTGCCCTTATCTCGACAATCTTACCGGGATTGCCGGTCGCAACGAGAATTTTTCTTTTCTCATCAGACATAGACGGCAATGATACATATCAAGAATGAAAATGCAAATTCCAAAAAGCATAAAAAAATGGCGTTTCGATATTTGATTTTTGAAATTTGAATTTCCTTGTATTATAATCGCATATTTTAATAACAGGGCAAGAAGCCGACGAATATCTGGAGCGAAAAATGGAGAATGACAAAATTATTGCTGAAGGTATAACCTTCGACGATGTTCTGCTGGTACCGGCTAAAAGCGATTTTGTGCCGAGTCAGGCGGACACCCGCACGCAATTAACCAACAATATTACTATTAATATCCCGATTATCTCAGCGGCGATGGATACGGTAACCGAATCGTCCCTTGCAATAGCACTGGCCCAGGAGGGCGGGATCGGCATCATCCATAAAAATCTCTCCATAGAGGAACAAAAGCGGGAAGTAGCCAAGGTCAAGCGTTCCGAGCACGGCGTTATTCTCGACCCGGTAACATTATCACCAGGCCAGCCGGTCAGGAGAGCGCAGGAACTTATGAAAGAGCAGAACGTCTCAGGCATTCCAATCGTTGACGGCAAAAAACTCGTTGGCATTCTGACTCGCCGGGATTTGAAGTTCCTCAAAGACTACGATGCCGAGATAAGCTCCGTCATGGTCCAGGAAAACCTGGTGACAGGGCCGGCGGGCACCACGCTCGAACAGGCAAAGGAAATACTCCAGAAACATAAAGTCGAAAAGCTGCTGCTGGTTAACGGTAAAGGTGAGCTGGCAGGCCTGATTACAATGAGGGACATCGACCGCGTCCAGCAATATCCTATATCGGCAAGAGACAAGCGGGGCAGGCTCCGTGTCGGAGCCGCAGTGAGCGTCCACGATTACGAGCGAGCCGAAGCTCTGATAGCAGCGGATGCCGACATTCTCGTCGTCGATACCGCTCACGGCCATTCGCAAAACGTCATCGATACGGTAAAGAAAATCAAGTCTGATTACGACATCGACGTAATCGCAGGCAATATCGCGACGGCCAAGGCGGCAGAGGATTTAATTGCCGCTGGTGCAAATGCAGTTAAAATCGGTATCGGGCCGGGCGCTATTTGCACCACCAGAATCATATCCGGCGTCGGAGTCCCGCAGGTATCGGCGATTATGAACTGTGCCAAGGTAGCACAAAAGCACAACATCCCCGTCATTGCTGACGGCGGCGTCCGCCAATCGGGTGACATCGCCAAGGCAATCGCCGCCGGTGCTTCGAGCGTGATGATAGGCTCATTGTTCGCCGGCCTCAAAGAAAGCCCGGGCCAGTTGGTCATCTACAAGGGCAGACAATTCAAGGAATACAGGGGTATGGGTTCTCTGGGTGCGATGGTCAAAGGCTCCGCCGAACGTTACGGCCAGAGCAGCAAGACCGAGGCGAGCAAGCTCGTACCCGAAGGGGTCGAAGGTCGCGTGCCCTACAGGGGAACATTGGGCGAGTTTGTATATCAATTAGTCGGCGGCTTACGTGCCGGCATGGGCTATTGCGGAGCAAGAAATATTGAAGAGCTGAAAAAGACAAGTAAATTCGTAAGGATCAGTGCCGCCTCGGTGCACGAATCCCACCCGCACGATATCCAGATAACCAAGGAAGCACCGAATTACTCTGCAAGCCTGCCCTTTGAAGATTAATAAAAGGTAAAGCTAAGATTAAAAATCAAAACGTAAAAATCAAAATGACATATCAAAATGTAAAATGACACGTCAGTGTCATCCTGAGGTAAAACCAAAGGATCTTGTCAGCGCTATAGTGTTATTCTGAGTTTAGAGTTGACTGAATGATTATCTATATCAAAATTTTGAATTTTACTTTGTAATTTTGCTGTTTGATTTTTGATATTTAATTTACGGCGATGTCTCATCGCCTATCTACAACCAAAGTTTCGGGGTGTAGTTTTCCGGTATCCTCCGGATTTAATTCTTATTCGGCCAGTTTTTATAAAAGATTTCAAGATCGATCGCATCAACTGTGCCGGATTGATCGAGGTCTGTGCCTTCACAATAACCATTGCTTGCATCACAGTTATCATCCAGCCAATGCACCATTAAAAACGAAAAGTCTTCTATCGTAACGCCATCAGGACAGACAAAATCGATCAGGGGGATTTGCCAGACAAAACGCGGATAATTCGTTTTTTCACAAATGCTCCAGATATCCTCAGTGCCATTGTCTGTCTCACCCACAAAATCCCAGCCGGCTTCGAGGAAGGTGCTTGCTGTCTGCATTTCGGCTGTGGTTTTACCGGTTCCACCTTCGCTATAAGCCCGATTTGATGTCTCTATATCCCAAAAACTATCAATAATGTTGGTGTCGTTATCATCCGTAAGACTATTATCAATATTAGCGTCATTGTCGCCGACAAGGCCGCCGACATCTTCAGTTCCCGTGACCAAACCTGTGCTGAAACATCTGATTACCCAGCAATTGATACCATACCCATTATTCCCCAGCAATCCGCCGATATTTTCAAAGCCGCTGACCATGCAGTTGCTGCTGCAGCTGATGATGTTGCCGTTTCCGCTGTTGCAGCCCACAAGCCCTCCAACACATCTACCACCATGTACTACACCGGTGCTGTAGCTCGTGGTAATGCTACCACTGTTGTAACTCACGAGACCGCCGACATACTCGTCTTCTCCATTGACCGTACAGATGCTGTAGCTCGTGGTAATGTCGCCACTGTTGTGACTCACGAGACCGCCGACATCCTCGTGTCCAATGACCGTGCAGGTGCTGTAGCTCGTGGTAATGCTACCATAGTTGTCACCCACGAGACCGCCGACAGATTCGTCTCCTTTGACCAATCCGGCGCTGTAACATTCGGTTACATAACCTAAGTTGCTGCCCAAAAGACCGCCGATTTCATCGTCTCCATGGACCGTACCGGTGCTGTAGTTTTTGGTAATATGGCCCTCGTTGTAGCCAGCGAGGCCGCCAATGTAGTCACTTGTTCCATTGACGTCTATTGCTTCCAATCCCAGATTGGAAATCATTGCTCCTAAGCCTAACTGGCCGAACAGACCCAAATATCTCCTACCTGAGATTGTTAGATTAGTGATTGTGTAGCCGTCGCCATCGAAGACACCGGTGAAAGTTGCTCCTTGGAATCCGTCTCCCGCATCATTAATATCCGGAGCAATTACTGCTCTATCGAAGACTTTATGATCGGGAAGGTTCGGATCCAGATCGATGTCGGCGGTCAGGATGAAGTTCTTGTCGTAATCTTCGGGAGTTTCGCCAAGTAACATTAAATCTTCGGCCGTGTCAATCTGGTACGGATCGTTAGGCTCTCCCGTGCCGCCGGTGTATTTTTTTGTAGCAACGGCATTGACATCGTAGAAGAACATGTCGGCGCTGTTGGGTGGCGGGGTGGTATTGCCGGTCAGGTGGGCCGAATCGTCCATGAAGCTAAGCATCAAACGAACATCACTTTCCGTGCCGTCGGTGGTTTTGCCTTTAAAATCGATGGTCGTTTTATTGATAGGGATGCCGTCAAGTCCGGTCATGTTGAAGATTTCTTCAAGGCTGCGGCCATATTCTGCGCCGGTTTCATCGGCCAGGTTTGCATCGATTAGCTCGAACGAGGCCACGCCTGAATCGGAATCGACGGCTAATTGGAATTGGCCGGTAACAGTGTATGTTATGTTAACGCCAGCGAATCCTCCGGTCTGAATTACAGTACTTTGGTCGGTGCTAAATACATAAATGCTTGTTTCGGCTTGTAGTGGTTGACTGATAGTGCAGACAGTTAGCAAGATCAGCAGTGATTTTGTCAGTTTTCTTATTTTATCCATTTTAAATGAACCTCCTATAAAAAGAGCGCTACTGGTAATCTCGGTATTATTGTAGCTTAAAATTACAGTAAAAGCAAGGATTTATCGGCCGATTTGAGGCTCTATGTTAATTGTACCGGGCAATATTCAATCGGAAATCTCCCACCAGAGCCTCTGATAGTTCTGCCGTTCGAAGATTAACACGGATAATGATCAGATTAAAGATTAAAATGCAAAAATCAAAATGACATATCAAAGTGTAAAATGACACGTTAGTGTCATCCTGAGGTAAAACCGAAGGATCTTGCCATCGCTATAGTGTGTTTCTAAGCTTATAATTTACAGAACAATTGTCTGTTAAAATTTTGAATTTTAATTTGTAATTTTGCTATTTGATTTTTGATATTTAATTTACGGCGACGTTCCGTCGCCTACCTCCCACCAAAGCCTCGGACTAATACTCTCTGGTATCCACTATATATCTCCGTTATCATCAGATTCTGTCATGAAGTCGAGTAATCCGGTATCGACGGCAAAGTTGTCCAGATATGCATCTCCTGTATCGAGCACAACCTGATCAGAGCCGCCGCCGATTACCACATAGACCGGCTGGCCCGCCCACTGGTCCTGCAATAGTCCTTCGACCGTCTGCCATGCGTTTGGCTTGCCGTAGCCGGTGTAGCTCATATACAACTCATCCTTCTCCGCGTCATACGAGATATAAAGCGTGCCGTCTTCGGTGCTGCGCGATACGGACGCCTCTTGTATTATTGAGCCGTTTTCTTCTATCTCATGCAGATAGAAGGTCTGATTCTCCAGACACCCGGCCTCTAAGACAGTGAATCGTTCGGCAGGCTCATCGAGACTCGGCAAAAGCAGGAGCATCACCCAGCTATCTCCGGCTGCTGTCTTGCTGAAATGAAAGTCCGCTCTCAGCGCGAAATCGCTCGTGACATCCAGCCGCCAGCCATTGGAAATATAACCGGCAACGATATCATCGGCTGTATCGTTAGCAAGAACTTCGAGTCTGCCGTTTATTTCTTCCAATCGTATCTTCTCAGAATCCGCCTCATATATCTGCCACAGCGGCAAAGCCTCGCCATCCTCGAAATCATCAACAAGCACCTGTTCCCAGGAAAGTCTCGGATAATCCTGCCCCTCAAAAATCCGCCAGATGTCTACTGTGCCGTTATCCGTTTCGTTCACGAAATCCCAACCGGCATCAAGGAATGTGCTGTCCATCTGCATTTCGGCTGTAGTCTTACCATAACTATCGTCACATCCTGTTGCATCATCACGCTGACTTCCACACATATTGGTCAGATCGCTGGTCTCCGTGTTCCAGAAACTTGAGATGATCTTACCATCATGATTGTTGTTGCCCACAAGACCACCGACAGCCCAATTTCCACTAACCGCACCAGTGCTGTAGCTTGTGGCAATGCTGACCACGTTGAGACCCACGAGGCCCCCGACGACCCGATCTCCACTAACCATGCCGCTGCTGTAGCAATTGGTTACAGAAGCTTCATGATTAAATGTTGTCCCATTGAGCCCCATCACGCTCCATCCGGTTGCCCCATTTATACCCATCACGCTCCATCCGGTTGCCCCATTTAGACCAACGAGCCCGCCGACACGCTCATATCCACTGACAATGCCAGTGTTGTAGCTCGTGGTAATACTGCCATCGTAATTGTAACCAACAAGACCGCCGACATCATTTTCTCCATTGACCGTACCGATGCTATAACAAGACACAATAACACCTTCATTGTTTTGCCCCACCAAACCGCCTACACTATTATCTCCGCTAACTGTACCTGTGCTGTAGCAGTTGGAGACAGTACCAACGTTGATGCCCGCGAGTCCACCTGTATATTCATTTCCTATCACCGGGCTGGTGCTGTAGCTGCTTAAGACACTGCCTTCATAATTGTTTCCTACAAGACCACCGACATACCGATCTCCTCCACTAATCATTCCAGTGCTGTAGCTGTGGGAGATACTACCTTTATGATTATTACCTACTAGGCCGCCGACATGCCTACTTCCACTGACCGTACATGTGCTGTAGCTAGTGGAGACAGTACCTTTTTCACTTATTCCTACTAGTCCGCCTATATGCCATAATCCACTGACTGTGCCCGAGCTGTAGCTGGTGGAAATACTGCCCCAGTTCCACCCTACTAGGCTGCCGGCATAGGATCCAAACAGATTGCAGATTACATTAGCGTCCTCTATACCAAGAGAACGAATCGCAGCATTGGGATCAGTAAATCCAAATAAACCGAGATAGTCATATCCTTGGATACTAAGATTGCGAATAACATGCCCCTGACCATCGAATTGTCCATTAAAATACGGAAAGACTGCTTGTGGCCAGGTCATACCGTCCAAATCCAGATCTCTTAGCAGTTGAAATGACCGATCCATAAGAGCGCCGGCCTTACTAAGGCGAAGTAATTGATTGACCTCGGTAATTATGTACGGATTTTCCGCGGTTCCATTGCCATCCAGCCAATCGATATCAGGGGCAGGAATTTCGTTACCCGGTGTCCCTTCCCAGACCAACCGGGGATAATCTCGATATGCATCCAAAACCCAGTTCGGATCAGCCGCAAGGCCATTAAGCCCCAGTATCTCAGGATCCTTCATCTCGGTTGTCGTCAATCCCACGCCACCGTTACTGTGCTGAATACCTGATGATTCAGTATCCCAAAAAGACATGGAGACATAACCCCCATTTTCCCCCACCAAACCACCGACGCTATTATTTCCACTGACCATACCAGTGCTGTAGCTTATGGAGATACTGCCTCTGTAGTTGTCCCCCACTAGGCCACCAACTGTCCTATCTCCACTGACCGTGCCCGTGCTGTAGCTACCGGAGATATTACCATACCAATTCATCCCAACCAAGCCACCTACGTCGGCATCCTCTCCAATAACTGTGCACGTGCTGTAGCTGCTGTAGATACTACCTTCATTACTAGTTCCCGCAAGGCCACCGACATTACTATATCCACTGACCGTGCCCGTGCTGTAGCTCGTGGAGATACTGCCTTCATCATTGCTTCCCACCAAACCACCAACACTATTATTTCCACTGAATGTGCCAGTACTGTAGCTTGCGACGATTATGCCACAGTTGTCAGCAACGAGGCCCCCGATATATTCTTTACCGTTTATTTTGACGTTCACCACTCCGAGGTCTTTGACCTCAGATCCAGATTCCAACCGGCCGAACAATCCCAGATAGTGATAGCCTTCAATATGGAGATTTCTAATTACATGAGCATTGCCATTGAAGACACCGCAGAAAGGATCACTCCCATAAATTCCTGCAATAACGGCCTTTTCGAATACCTTTCTGCTTGGTAGGTTAGGATCCAGGTCGATGTCGGCGGTCAGGATGAAATGCTTATAGTAATCCTCGGGAGTTTCGCCAAAGGTAATCAGGTCTTCGGCTGTAGCAATCTGGTACGGATCGTTTGGCTCTCCCGTACCACCAGCGTATTTTTTTGTGGCAATGGCATTGACATCATAAAAGAACATGTCGGCACTGTTGGGCGACGGGGTTGTATTGCCGGTCATGTGGGCCAAACCGTCTATGAAGCTAAGCATCAAACGAACATCACTTTCCATGCCGTCGGCGGTTTTGCCCTCGAATTCGATTGTCGAATCGTCGATAATTGTTCTGGCAAGGCCGGTCATATTGAAGATTTCATCGAGGCTTTGGCCGTAAATCGCACCGGTTTCATCAGCCAGATTTGCATCGACTGTCTCAAATGATACCACGCCCGCATCCGAATCAATTGACAGCCGGTATTGACCGATAATGCTATAAGTTTCGTGGACACCCGCGAAACCGCCTGTCTTGACAACAATACTTTGGCCGGAGTCGAACACATAGACACTCGTTTCAGCTTTTAGTCGTTGGCTGATAGCACAGACAGTTAGCAAGATCAGTGGCAATGTCGATATTTTACCTATTTTAACCATGTGGCTCGGTCCTCCTTAAAAGAGAGCAATTTGCAATCTCATTTTTATTGTAGCGAAAAGTGAAAGTAAAAGCAAGTATTTATCGGCCGATTCGCAGCCCTATGATAAATTAGGAACGCCGTCTCACGGACATTTTTTTGAAATTTCCCCGCTTTTTCGCGGTCCGGCTCGTAGAATGTATAAAAACAGAATTTAGAATGGAGAACTTGGGTATTTATGATTTACGATTTGCGATTTACGATTGTTATTGAATATTTGGTATTTCTTCGTGAATCTTCGTGTCCTTCGTGGTTTACACCCTGTTTGAAAAAACAAAGCCAATTTTTAATGGAATCAAATGAGTGTAAATGCTTATGATACAATAGAATATGCGAAAATATTGTGAAGAAGGAGTCAAGAAAAGCAAAGCCAAACAAAGCCAATTTATTTAGCCCCCAGCACTGCTGGGGGTTTGAAGACCAATTTTGAAAAAACAAACCCAATTTGCGAAAGGAATTTGAAAAAACAAAGCCAATTTCTGGGTGGGCAAAATGGCGCAAAGCCTTATATTAAAGTAGATTATAGCAATATGCCGACCTGCGGAGCGGGAAAAAACAAACCCAAACAAAGCCAATTTCATGGTTCATAGTTCTTTGTTAATAGTTCATAGTAAAATAGGGAAAGGCTATTTGAAAAAACAAAGCCAATTTGCCGGTCAGACAAAATGGCTTGAAAATTCAACCGGCATGGGTACACTGTCCGATTGTACTATAGCGTTCTGAGTGCTGCATCTTAAGATGCGCCAGTTCAGAACGCTGAACGGAGAGAAGATTATGACTGAATTACAAATAGACCCGCAGAATCGGCGTGTTTCGGATAAACGCATCGAGCCGGCACAGAGAATAACTCGCCTGCCGCCCTATCTGTTCGGCAAGCTCAACGCACTGAAACTGGCCGAGCGCCAGGCGGGTATAGACATTATCGATCTGGGCATGGGTAATCCATCGGACCCGGCTCCGCAGATCGTCATTGACAAGCTTTGCGAGGCTGCACAGGATCCGCGAAACCACCGCTACAGTGCTTCGAAAGGGATAAAGAACCTTCGCGGCGAAATAGCAAAGAAATACGAGCGTAAATGGAACGTGCAGCTCGACCCGGAGACCGAGGTGCTGGCCTGCATCGGCTCGAAGGAAGGATTCAGCCACATGTGCCTGGCGATGATGGGCCCGGGGGATACGGCGATAGTTCCCGATCCGGCCTTTCCGATACATAACTACGCAGTGGCACTGGCCGGTGCAAATGTAGTATCGGTACCGCTCGGCAACGATGAGAAATTCATCAGCAACGTCACGATGGTGATGGAAAATCTTTACCCCAAGCCGAAGCTGCTGATTCTCAATTACCCGCACAATCCGACGGCCATGACCGTCGATGAGGGATTTTTCGAGCCGGTCGTCGAATTAGCGAAGAAGTTCGGCGTGGCGGTGATTAACGACTTTGCTTATGGCGAGACCTGCTTTGAAGGCTACAAAGCGCCGAGCTTCCTCTCGGTCAAAGGGGCGAAAGACGTCGGCGTCGAATTTATCACGATGAGCAAGCCTTATAACATGGCGGGTTTTCGCATCGGTTTTGTGGCGGGCAACAGGGACATGATAGATTATCTGGCAACTATAAAAGGCTATTACGATTACGGCATCTTCCAGGCGATTCAGATAGCCGGTATCATCGCGCTGCGACACTGCGAGCAGGATATGATCGAGCAGAATAAGAAGTATCAGTCCCGGCGTGATGTGGTCTGCGATGGTCTAAGAAGAATAGGCTGGGAAGTGGAAAAACCGAGAGCGTCAATGTTCGTCTGGGCAAAAGTGCCTAAGGAACATTCCAAAGGCAAAGGCAGCATCGATTACGCAATGGATCTGATGGAGCACGCCGAGGTTGCAATCGCTCCCGGCAGGGCGTTCGGCGAGGGCGGCGAAGATTATATGAGGATCGCTCTTGTGGAAAACGAGCAGCGTATCCGGCAGGCAATTCGCAACATCAGCAGATACGTCCGAAAGAGCCAGTGACATAAAGATCCTTCGAAAATTACAAAGAAAAAGTCTGTGCATTCGCCGTCCTTGCAAGACCTATAATACAATTGCCCAAACCTTCCAAGCATGGTTTACAGCTTCAAACCGCCGATAACCAGGCTTGAATCAGAGAAAAGGCTTGACTTTTCGAGCTCAATTTGGTTTAATATTAGTGTTGAGCAATAAAGCCGTTAAGCGGTAAAAGTGATATTTAGTTTTGTCCGGGGGGGGATGGAATGTGATGAAACGGGGGGGCGCAAAATTTTCGATTTGCGATTTGCGACCACAGTGGGATACACCACGTGGTGTCCCATTTTCGATTTTAAATCGAAGATCGGCATTCGGCATTCGACAAATCCGATTAGCCTTTGCAATTATAGCAATCTGGCTAATCATTCCTGCGTATTGCCAGGCAAAGGATGTTGTGCTTCTCCTCGAACAGACTCCTGTCAAAGGCGGTGAAATTCAACCCGCTGCGGGTGTTCATTATTTTAAGCCGGGAACAGAGATCATGCTAACCGCGGTTCCGAAGCCCGGCTACAAATTTACTCACTGGCTGGGCGACGTAAGTGATGCTACAGCATCCAGCACCGTTGTTTATCTCAATGAGCCAAAGGTCATTATCGCGGTATTCGAACAGGCCGAGCAGAGCATTTCGGCAGATGCAGAAGATTTACTCCTCGGTGGCGGCGGTGGAGGCGGCGGCTTGTTCCCGACCGCTTTGGATCTTAGCCGGCCGGGCGGTTTTAGCGGCGGAGGCGGTGCAAAACCGCAAAAACCCGTATATTATGTGAAAGGCAAAAAACCAATACCGGAAGTTCCGGAGCCTGCAACCGGACTATTGATGATGCTGGGCGGTCTGTTGGCATTTAAACGGCGCTGCCCGAAAAGAGTTGCTCGATAAAAAATTTGTAGATTGCACAAAGCAAAGCAAGTCTTATTCAAATCTATAGCCGCATGTCTCCTGAGTTATATGTTCCGATTCGGTCCTTGGGTATTTTCTGCAGTTTAGCGGTCGAAACGGGTAGACGGAACAAAGCAACTTATTATCCGGCGTGAATTTCAGGAATGGGCAGACGTTCGGCAGTTTGCAACAGGCTCCGCAATTCACACACTCGCCTTTGCGTTTTTCGGAGACAGGCAATACTGCCGTGAAGGTTCTTTTTGTTTTAGCAAGCCAGGTATTGTTATTATCAGCCATAAACCAAATTTTCCAAACGTTAGTATCGAAACAATTGCTTTAACGAATATACGTAAATTCCGCTAAAATGCCAGAGGTAAATCTTGCCCAGCAAAGAAAATGACATGCGCCCAGTTAACAAAGAACAGTACACCGGCCAGGACCCATGCCGCTGTGCGTTCTTTGCCGGTTAGGTTAGCTCGATTTCCGCCGAACACAGAACCCTGCCCATTACGTTTCCTAAATACTCCTGCCCCCCACAGCGGCGAGGAATGTGCCCAAGAAGCCAAAAAAGAATAGCAATGCCGTGGCAATGATTCCAATTAAGGTTAGCACACCCATAATAATGAAATAAGTCTTCAGTTTTGAGAGCGATCGGATCATTGCATTTCGATTGCCACTCTGGTATGCCTGTTCGGCAGCACCGGCTGACTGAAGTAATAGAATGCCCTGCCATATTGGCAACCACGCGATGATAACCCCAATAATAGTCAGCGCGTATAACGCACCACCAATTATGAACATGACACCCACTAATTTTATCCACCCTTTACATTGATACAAAGGGATACTAAGTTCCCTGACTACACCTGCCGGATCACTCGTTTCGCCGTTCATACATCATTCCTTTCCAATTCGCCATGTTTGAGGAACCTTACTTCACACTTTGGTCACATACTCTAACTTCTGCTCTTCTGACAATCAAAACTGTTTTACATCAAACAATTGAATATAGGATACTATAACCGCATGGAAATACCAAGCCCCCATTCGAGATTATCTTCTATTGATCTTCTTGCGAATCAACGTTTAGCTCATTTACCGTAGCCGTGACGGGATCGTAGCAGAATAAGGAGCATCCAGGCTCATCTCTTTTGCTGACCGGCAGCGGCAGGTCAAGACTCGAAAAGAATATCCGATTGTCAAGACCGTATTCGACCTTAAACCAGGGATAGAATGCCGTACCTGCAAGTTCGGCCGTCTTACCGGTACAGCGGTGAATCCCGGCCGAGCCGTGTTCAGGAACGTTTTAAGAATCGTTTTATCCTTATAGGTCTGTTTCAGATTCGGCGGGATTTTATGATTTTCTGAAGACCGCGACTACGTTCTCTATCTCTACCACGAACAGGCGGTTGTCGCCCTCGAAATCTACGGGAATGGCCCCTTTGGGATTGAACAGCACCTTATCATATTGACGCAGCGGAATATCCGGGGAGTTTTCGATCTCGGCGGAAATCGTGATGATTCGGCCGGTGATTGTGGGGATTTCGATGTTGTCCGGAAGCTGGATGCCGCCCTTGGTCTGTTTCTTGTCCTGGTCCTTGCGAATCAGCACGCGCTTGCCTATCGGCTCGACCGTCTCAAGTGGATTTGTTTCGATTGATTTATTTTTACCCATATTCAATCAACCTCGGCAAAAGAATTTCTTTTAATCACCAGGATTATACTAGTCTAAGAGGATTACCGCAACTGTTGGTATCTCACAAATTTGATGGGCTCAGCCAAAAACCGTTCATTCGGAGCGTTAAATAAATTCAACTCATAAGTTTTTTCAACAGTGCTCGCTGGAAGTGCAGGCGGTTTTCAGACTGGTCGAATATAATCGAGTTGGGTGATTCGGCGACCTCATCAGTGATTTCCAGGCCGCGATAAGCCGGCAGGCAGTGCATAATCTTGACGTGCTCCGGAGCGGATTTCACCAATTCGGCGTTTACCTGGAAACCGGCAAAATCTGCCTGGCGTTTTTGCTTTTCTGCTTCCTGGCCCATGCTGACCCATGTGTCGGTGTAAATTATATCGGCGTCGAGAACAGCGGCACCGGGATCGTTTGTCTGCCGGACGCATTCAGCCGATTTTTCGTTTACATGTGCGATAGTCTCGGCATCAAGCTCGTAACCGGCCGGTGATGCTACCACCATTTTCATATGCAGCTTTGAGCAGGCATGCGCCAATGATCGAGCGACATTATTGCCATCGCCGATAAACGCAATCTTGACGCCCTCGTAGTCCTTGCAATGCTCCTGTATTGTAAGCACATCGGCCATCGCTTGGCAGGGATGCAGCCAGTCCGTCAGGGCGTTGATGACCGGCACCCTTGCATATTGCGCCAGTTCAGTGACGGTGCTGTGCTCGAAGGTTCTTGCCATGATACCATCTACGTATCGGCTCAGAACTCTTGCGATATCTTTGACCGGCTCGCGCTTGCCGATGCCGCCGATGTCTTCCGGCTTGACATAGATCGGACTGCCGCCCAGGTCCGTCATAGCGACCTGAAAACTGATTCGTGTTCGCAGGCTCGGCTTTTCGAACAGCATAGCGAGCGTTTTGCCTGCGAGGCACAAATCCTTGCCGCCGACTGTATATAAACTCTTTAGCCGGGCGCTCATTCGCAATAATTCTTTGAGAAGCTCCGTCGGATAATTGCTAATGGATAGAAAATCTTTCATAATTCATCCTCACTCAGGACGCCATCAAGAATCTCAATGGCCTGGTCGATATGACTTTCAGTGGCAATCATCGGCGGCATGAACCGCAGGACAGTGCCCTGTGTACAATTGATTCTCAGGCCGTTTTCCAGACATTTATCTACAATTGCCGCACCCGGGCTGCTCAATTGTATGCCGATCATCAAACCTACGCCGCGGACGCTGTCGATAATAGAATGCTTTTGCTTTAACTGCTGCAGCTTGTCCATTGTGTATTGGCCGAGCTGATTCGCGTTTTCCAGCAGGTTCTCTTGTTCTATTGCCTCTACAAGGGCCACGCCCGCAGCACAGACCAGCGCGTTGCCGCCGAATGTCGAGGCGTGCTTGCCGGGAACCAGCGAGGCAGCAACTTGTTCGGTAGCCATCGTCGCTCCTATTGCCACTCCGCCACCGAGGGCTTTGGCCATCGTCATAATATCAGGTTCGACATCGTAATGCTGGTATCCGAACCACTTGCCGGTCCTGCCGATGCCGGTTGTGACTTCGTCGAAAATCAAAAGGGCCCCATTCTCATCGCATAGCCGGCGAATCGCCTTTAAATATTCCGCTGTAGCCAAATTTATTCCGCCCTCGCCCTGAATCGGCTCGACCATGACCGCGGCTACTTCGTCGCTGAAGGCTTTTTCCAACGCTTCGATGTCATTGAACGGCACATAAATAAAGCCGGGCAGTAACGGCAGCAAACCTTCATGATGCTTCGGCTGGGCAGTTGCAGTCATAGCTGCGAAAGTCCGGCCGTGGAAGCTGCCCTCGGCTGTGATGAACTTGTACTTCTCTTCGGTTGTGTGTAAACGCGCAAGTTTCAATGCTGCTTCGACGGCCTCGGCTCCGCTATTGCAGAAGAAACACTTGCCGCCGAAAGCCCTGTCACTAAGCAGTTTCGCCAACTGTCCCTGCGGCTCAGAATAAAAAGTGTTGTCTATGTGTATAAGCTCACCGGCCTGTTTACGTAATGCCTCAACGACCTTCGGGTGGCAATGTCCTATCGCACTGACAGCCCAGCCGGGAAACATGTCCAGTATCTTATTGCCGTCGGCGTCATAAAGGTAACAGCCCTCGCCTTTGGTGATTACCCGCGGCAGACGACCGTAATTGGCGATGACATACTTGTCAAATAATTCAATTGTTTCCTGTGTAGTCATAGTTCGTGTCTCATTCCTTGTGCTGCGTTGATAAAAGCACTATTTCCAAATTCTCAATTCTACATTCTCAATTCTTTACTATTTGCGTTCCGATTCCCTTATCGGTATAGATTTCAAGCAGCAGCGAATGGGGAATCCGGCCGTCGATAATATGCGCCTTGCTGACCCCCGCATCCAGTGCCGTTATACAGGCTTCGACCTTTGGGAACATCGCATCGGTGATAATTCCGGCATCGATCATCTCCTTAATCTGCTCTTCATTCAAACTCGATACCCAACTGTCAGGATCGTTCATGTCGGTTCGGATTCCGTGAGTATCGCTGACGACAACGAGCTTTTCAGCAACGACTTCTGCGGCGACCTTGCCCGCGGCGCTGTCGGCGTTGACATTTAACTTGCCGCCGGCTTTGTCTTTAGCCACAGAGGCGATAACCGGAATAGTCCCATCAGCACATAATTTCCTCAGCAGTTGTCCATTCACTTCCGTGACTTGGCCAACCTGTCCTACATCGAGTTTTCGCCCATTTTCGCCGGCAAGTCTCAACTGCTCGGCAAAAAGGGCACAGCTTCCGAGCGAATGCAGTCCCATCGGCTCACATCCTAATTCGGCCAGCGTCTCACAGATCGGCGTATTGATTTTGTGCACGAGCGTATGCTCTGCGATAGTCAGCGTTCGCTCGTCGGTATATCTTCGCCCCTGCACCCAGAGAGGTTCTAAGCCCGCTTCGTTCATCGCCCTGGTAATGGCTTTTCCGCCGCCGTGGACGATAATCGGCCGCATGCCGACCGTTGCCATAAAGGCGATATCGGTCAGCAGCTTTTTTTGCAGAGACGTATCGTCCAGCACGCTTCCGCCGAGCTTGACAACCACGATCCGCTTACGGAACCGCCGGATATATTCCATCGCCTCAATTAATGCTCCAGCTTTTGCAATAGCCTCTTCCATGGATACTATCCTTGAAAAAACACCGCTTGAATAAGCCGCCCAATTTATTGATTTTCCATCGTTTCGTCAAGCCATATTTATTGCTGCTATCTCAAAATTTTTGTTGACTTTACGGCGATTTTCCTGAAATTGGTTTCGAGAATATTTGTTATTATATTTGCGAGGATGGTAGCCGTTGAGAATACCTTAGAAAAATATGGTTCATTCGAGTGATAAAAAGATAACTAAAACAACGGGCTCATCGAGTCTTGATCTCAAAACCGGCCAGAGACTCGGCAAGTACCGGCTGGCAAAATACCTCGGCGAAGGCGGAAGCTGCGAGGTCTGGAAGGCCAGGGATACCGTCGAGAGCATCTGGGTGGCCCTGAAAATACCGTTGGCCGATGTACACGGCAAGCGTGATAACCAGGCCCTGCTACGTGAAATCCGCTTAGTAGCACAACTTCGCCATCCCCACATTATGCCTGTTAAGAATGCTGATATTATCGGCGGCCAGGCCATTCTGGCGACCGAATTATCCGTCGGTACGCTGGCCGACTGCTCGAAACCAATGAGCGTCCGCAGAATCATCTCTATTGCCACCCAGATTCTTGATGGCCTTGCCTACGCCCACCGAAAACGCATGGTTCATTGCGATGTGACGCCCGGCAACATTTTCCTGTTTCCGAATGGCAGGGCCGCGCTCGGTGATTTCGGTATCGGCCTGAAGCTAAAAGGACGAATGAGGACCGTGGACGACTTCGGCACCCCCGGCTACGTTGCTCCAGAGCAGGCATACGGTCGGCCTACCTTTCGAAGCGATTGTTTTGCCGTCGGCCTTATCCTGTACGAGTACCTGACCGGAGTTCTGCCGAAATGGCCTTTTCGCTGGCCGCCCAAAGGCTGCAATCGTCTCCGGGAAAAAACCAATTTGGCATTCGTCGGATTCCTCAAGCAGGCCCTGGCGGTTGACCCGGACAAGCGGTTCGGAAACGCTGAGAAGATGCGATCGGCCCTGCTCCAGGCCGTGCCCAAAAAACTCAAGCTTGCTTCTTTCCTGAAATCGACGAGGAAAAAAAAGCTGGACTGGCAGAAAATGCGCCGCGCGGCGTTCATGAAACGCTATGCATCGGTGGTTCCCGTTGTCTTTAATTGCGTCGATTGCGGCGAGCCGATTGCCGAGAGTATGTTGATATGTCCGTGGTGCGGCAGCGACCGCAATCGATTCGATACGAATACTCCGTTAAGCCACGTTTGCACGCGCTGTCATCGGGGGGTTCTGCCCGAGTGGCGTTTCTGCTCGTGGTGTTTCGGGCCGGGATTCGCTTCCCCTGCTGCAAAACACACTACGGGCACGCGATACCACAGCCGATGCAAACACTGCGGCGGAAAACTCATGCGCTTCATGCGGTATTGTCCCTGGTGCCACCGAAAAGTGCGCCGGCCCTGGCATGTTCGGCCCTTCCCCGAAGTATGCAACAATTGCGGCTGGTCGGTGGATTCGACGTTTTGGAATTATTGCCCCTGGTGCAAGCAGAGCCTTGTTTGAATTGACGAACAATAGGAGTCACGGATGACCGACAAACCGGAACAAATACTCGTTGCCGAGACGCCCGCTCATTTTAGCTGGGGCGCCGAGACGCATACCGGAAAGGAGCGTCAGGAAAACCAGGACAGCTTCTTTGCCGATCCCGAGCCGGCATTGTTTCTCGTATCCGATGGTATGGGCGGCCACCGCGGCGGTGCCATTGCATCCGGAATCGTCGCTGAGGACCTGCCCGTGATGATTGAAAACGCCCTCGACAAGCTCAAGGTAGGCACTCCGCGCACTATCCGATCTTTGCTCGAAAGAATGATTGCCGAGCAGAGCAAACAATTACAACTTGAAGGTACCAGCGAAACCGGTTTCAGGGATATGGGCGCCACGCTTGTCATCGCCCTTCTGAGAAAGGGCCGATGCTTCTTAGCCAACCTCGGTGACAGCAGGGCTTACCGGCTGCGCAAAGGCAGAATGGTGCAGCTAACCCGCGACCACTCGGTCGTTTCCGAACTCATCGAAAAGGGCCATATCGAGCCTGAAGAGGCGGCCGATCACGACACCAGCGGACAGATAACCCGCTATGTCGGCATGGACGAAAAGGCCCGCTCTCACGTTCGCACGTTTACTTTGAAAAAGTCTGACCGGCTCCTACTCTGCACCGACGGCCTGACCGATATGGTAGCCGACAAAGACATAGCCGCCATTCTGAAGGGCGAAACCGATCCCCAGACTGCCTGCGAGTCACTCGTGGAAGCCGCCAACAAAGCCGGGGGTCACGACAATATCACGACTCTGGTCATCGACTGGCTCGGCAACAGATAATTCTGTAATCATCACCTTAATAGGCTGCTCCGCAATTACTTATTGGTGCTATTGCTTTTGTTTGTATTTAACCGTACAGCCGTATGGCTTTGTCTTTGCAATGCTCACAGTCTTTCCTGAAGTAAGTTCCTCGAGAGCCTTATCCACGTAGTCTATCAACTCTTTATCTTTGGGCACTTTTCCCAAAGGAGCGTTATCAATCGCACCGTTATAAACAATGTTACCATCGGTATTGATGATGAACATATGCGGCGTGTTTGTTGCTTTATAGGCCCTGCCGACTTTTCCCGAGCGGTCATCGAGTATCGGATGCATAATCTTGTATTTCTCGGCATATTCCTTGTTCTTTTCCGGTTTCTGATGATTCGTGCTGTCGATAGCGAGCCATACGACTTTCTTGTCCTTATACTTAGCGGCAAGCTCCTTCATCGTCGATTTCTTCTCGTAATGATATTTCACAAAAGGACATTCCTGATTGATCCATTCGAGGACAACAATTTTGCCTTTATAATCGGCCAGTTTCACTTCTTTGCCGTCATGATTTTTCAGCTTAAATTCCGGTGCTTTAACGGGCTTTTCGTCCGCATACAACATCATCGGTATAGCCAAAACCGTCACGGCTGCTATTATCATAATTCTCCTGTTCATAATGGGCTCCTTTTAGCGTAATTTTAATTCTTGTCATTTCTACGATGGCATGTTTTTATGGTTCGCAGAGATTTTTATTGTTTTGCTCCTTATCGCTGTAGTGTCCGGGAACTTTAGGTAGCGGATATGGTTGTTTTTGGGATTGGTAAATTATGAACATTGAGCAGGCCACGATTGATGATGCACAGGAAATACTGATATTACAGAAACTTGCCTATACGAGCGAGGCTGAAATCTATAATGACTTTACAATCCCGCCGTTACATCAAACCCTCGACGAAATAAAATCCGAATTTGCGGATCAGCTTTTCCTCAAATTTTGTGCAGATGGCAGAATAACCGGTTCCGTCAGAGCGTACGTAAAGGAAGGGACCTGCTATATTGGTAAACTTATTGTTCATCCCGAATGTCAAAACCAGGGCATCGGCACGAAATTGCTGGAAGAAATTGAGAACACTTTTAATCATATCACACGATACGAGCTATTCACCGGCCATAAAAGCCAGAAGAACCTTTATCTATACGAGAAGAACGGCTACAGAATATTCAAAAGGCAAGAAGTCACAGACGATTTAACAATCGTATTCATGGAGAAGTATCGCAATTAAATGAAGCACATTGATCAAATACAAAAGTTGATGAAGCAATCGAAAAGCATCCCGGAATTTACTGATGCTCTCAAGCATGCTGACATTCCAGCCTGGGGCTCGACAGAAGCAGATGAATCATTCAAGAAAGAACACAGTATCGACGTAAACGAGAAATGGTACAGATATTTTGTTGAGACTGATTCTACACCAATAAACCAGTGGGAGAATCTGCCTCATTATACTGTTTTTATAATCCGAGATGATCTTACTGAAATGAGAATTATAGAATAATCATACCCCTGTGTTTCAAAACAGCTTTTTGCTGTCGAGCATGAAGGTCACGGGGCCATCGTTAATGCTGGTCACGTGCATGTATTCGCCGAACAGTCCTTTTTCGACAGGCACACCCTGCCCGGTAATCAGTTCGGCGACTTTTTCATAAAGCTGCTCTGCCAGTGCAGGTTCGGCAGCGGCATCGAAACCCGGACGACGCCCCTTGCGGCAGTCGCCGTGCAGCGTGAAATTACTGATTAAAAGAATCGAGCCGGCAACATCCTGAACGCTTAGATTCATCTTGCCCGCCTGATCTTGAAAGATTCTTAGATTAACGATTTTATCGGACATGAACTGGGCATCAATAACAGTGTCACCTTTGCCAATCCCGAGGTAGATCAGCAGCCCTTTACCGATCGTACCGACCGATTGATCATTGACCGTGACATTTGCTTCCAATACACGTTGACATACCATCCGCATAGTTATTCCTTCTCTGTGACGTCTTTTATCAGTCCGGCACGGGTAACACAAAATTTGAATTAAATACTATTCACTAACAACTATATACTATTCAAACCACGGCGATGAAGTTGCTCTTCGAATTCGCAGCTCGTCCAAGACGGCGTTACCCTTGTGTGTCACTAAGTAAAGAACCAGCTCGGCTATTTCTTCCGGCTTTATCAGCTCATCTTTGGCGATATCCGGACGAACATTATCGACCATATCCGTATCTACGCCCCCGGGACAGAGCAGGTGCACCCTGATATTCGAACCTTTAAGCTCCTCGGCAAGTGACATTGTCATGCCGCGAAGTGCGTGCTTGGAGGCTGTATAAGCGCTTTGAAGAGGATAGCCTTTTACGCCGACGACCGATGCAATATTGACAATATGAGCTGACTCTGATTTTTTTAATAAGGGCAGCGATTCTCTGCACAGAATGAATGGCGCGCGTGCATTGATTGAAATACACTGCTGCCAGTCTTCGGTCGAGGTCTGCTCCAGCGTCGCCGAGTGAGTAACACCGGCGTTATTTATCATGATATCCAATCGTCCAAGCTTTTCGCCGGTCACTTTGACGAGATTGCGAATCGAATCTTCTTCAGTTAGTTCGACATGAATTATGTGTGCTACACCGCCAGCCTTTGTTACATGCTTGGCGGTTTCTTGTAAATCTTGAATCGAACGCGCCGCGAGGACAATAGTTGCGGCCTCCTGCGCCAACGCCACACTAATCGCCCTGCCGATCCCTCGGCTGGCTCCTGTTACTATTGCAACTTTGCCGGCTAATTTTCCTGCCATCGGTCTCAGCGCCGCCGGCCGCGGCGGGTACCCTGTTGCTGCTGATTATTCCCTTGTGTTGCAGTTCCTCTTGTTCCTCTTCTGGTCCGCCCCCCATAACGACTGCCCTGCTGATACGCCTGATCCGGATCGTTGGTTAGATTCTGCCTGTTTTGTGCTTCCTGCAGCTTCCTTTGCTCTTCCTCTATTTTTACAACAAGTTTGTCGAAACGCTCCTGCCTGGCCAGCAATAAACCGTCGATGGCAGCCGTCGTCTTTTTAGCCTCTTCTTCGACAGCTATTGCCCGTATAGAACTCATCTCCGACTGTATTAACGGATGAACAGCATTTGCTAACTCTAATTTTTTATCCGTTGTTGTCTGCGACCACAAACGTATTTGTTCTTCCGCTTGGGGATCAAGTGGTTCGGTCAGTCGCTCTGTGTTACGTGCTCCATAGCCTCTTGGCGTGTTAACAGAATCGCTGCTATAGAGATTATCTGTTGAGTTTGTTCCATAAGCCTGCCCTCTTTGTGAATACTGTCCCCTCGCGCTTCTACCGGTTGTTCGACCCCGAGCGCCAGTACGCGTTGATGTGGTTTGTCTCATTTCCCTTTTTTGCTGCATGAGCTCCCTGTTGACCTTGATAGATCTTTCCCGCCGGCTTTTCAGTAAATTATCGATTGCCGCGGCAGTCTTTTTGGCTGATTCTTTAACAGCCACCTTTCGTACATATTGCAATTCTTCTTCGACCTGTTTATCAATAGATCTTGCCAGTATTGTTCTGTTATCATATCTTGACTGAGGCCAATGACGTAATTCATCCTGGCTTTTATCTGCTACTACTTTCAATTCTTTTTCCAGCCCCTCGAATGTTTTTATCCTGCTTTTTATCTCATTCGGATCGGCAAGTATATTCACCTGTGCCGATGATTGATTTGTTGTTATGCGTCTTGCCCGTGCCTGGTAGCTGCGTGTCGTACCCTGATTGTTATTTGCTCCCGGTTGTCCGTATAGCCTGTCACCTTGCAAAAGACTGAGATCCGGTTCTTCTGCTCCATTCTTTAGCAATAGTTCTGTAATTTCCTCGTGGTTGTTCTTTCTTGCCAATGTCAAAGCGTTGTCTGCTCTGCTATCCATAGCATTAAGATCGGCTCCCTTTGCAATGAGCGCCTCAACGATGGCTTTCTGGCCTGTTTCCACTGCTAAATGAATAGGTCTTCTTCCGCGATTGTCCCTTATGTTAACATCGGCGTCTTTTTCTATAAGTAATTGTGCGATCTCTGTATGTTTTTTGTTTATGGCTATGTGGAGCAGTGTCCAGCCCATCCTGTTTGTTTTATTTATATCCACTCCTGCTGCAATTTCAGACTTGACCCGTTCGATATCTCCATCAACTACAGACTGATCCAGAGATTTTTGCCGTTGTGCAAAAGCCGTATTGATTGCTAAAGATGTTAGCAATAAAAAAATCGTTATGGAACTTATCAAACTCTTCATGATATGTCCTCCATAATTATTTATCCATGAACATAACTTATCAGTCATTCGGACTGATTTTTTATCGGGCATATACAATTAGATACAATTTAATTATACTACATTTTTCTAACTTCTCACATAAATTTTTTCTTTTTATACTCCTTCTTCGCAAGCTAATCCCATTTTCTCCATAATTCCGTCAAATTCGTCAAGGGAGTAGAACTCTATGATAACCTTACCTCTTTGTCCGTTTTTTCTTGCTTCAATACTTACCTTTGTGCCTAATCGGCTTGCCAGTTTGTTCTCGATGTCCAGTATATGAGGTGGTTTTTCATGTACTTTTGTCTTAACCTGCCCCGTTCCTGCGAGATATTTGCGTACTAATCTTTCAACTTCACGAACACTAAGCCGCCCTGCCATTGCTCGATTTGCCAGTTTTCGTCGAAGTTCATCAGTCGGTAACGCAAGGATGGCTCGTGCATGTCCCATGCTAAGCCGGTTTTCGGCCAACATTTGTTTGATTTCAGGAGGTAAGTCCAGTAACCGCATATAGTTAGCAACCACTGTGCGGCCTTCACCAAGCCTTTCAGATGCTTCGGCCTGAGTTAATGAAAATGTACTTATATATTCCTGGTACGCCTTTGCCCGCTCGATTGGATTCAGATCTACTCTATGTATATTTTCAACTAACGCCCACTCATGCAACTGTTCATCGCTTGCACGACGAATCAGAGCAGGTATGCTGGTCAGAGAAGCCAGTTCAGCAGCTCGGAGCCGGCGTTCCCCGGCAATAAGTTGAAAGCCAGTACCAATTGGTCGGACAATAATCGGCTGAATTATGCCGTTTGCCTTGATTGACTCAGTCAATTCTGTTAATTCCTGCTCATTCCATACTGTACGAGCCTGATATGGATTCGGAGCTATAGAATCAATGCTAATTTTCTGAAAGGAATCTCGTAATTCCTTATCTGGTGGGAAGTTAGAGACAGTTGGAGTACTGGATAATACATGTTCAGCCTCATTGTTGTTCGACATTATCGGACTTAATAGGGATTGTAGCCCCCTTCCGAGATGTTTTGGCTTTTCTCTTTTCCTGTCGGCCATATCCATACTCCTTTTCGTGTTTTACTGGGAATAGTGCTTACTTTTCCCTTTTGTTAACCAATCCAAAATATACCTAACTGAATATTATTTCGGAATACATACTGAAAAATCTGTAGCTTTGCCAGATCAAAATACCAATTTTTAAATAAAATGTTTCACGTGAAACAATGAAAAGTGAAGTAAAATGAGCATTAGAAGTAATATTTAATTTTTTCTGTCCAGAAAGAATCATTAAATATTTTCTTGCGACATACTATTTAACGACAATATGAGAATGACTAACAATCAAAATGACCGTTGTTTCTTAATTTTATTCCATGCTTATCAGAGTAAACAATTAAAAGTGAAATTCCTATTGACAAGAAAAATATTGCTCCTACTGTCTTTCCAATTGTTTATAGCTATTTGAATGCCAATATTTATCTCGGAGACACGTAAAATTGGTGGAAATAAATTGTTGTTAGAGTCCAATCGCTAAATTAGAGAATGTTTCACGTGAAACATCAATTCTGAATGTGTAATAGCTGAGTTAGAACAATCTGTGACGATATCGTATATTAAGTCGAAAATCTTTATAATCCGGTCTTTGGCAGAAAATTATATCTTCTCAATAGATATTGACTTTTATCAATTTTATACAGAAGCAGGGGGGCAGTCTTTATGATTGAGGTAATTGGAGGAATTGAAGTCATTCATTCAATGCTTTGAATAAACAAGAAAAACGTTTTTTTTAAAAAACGTTAGCGCCTTATGCCTTATGAAATTCCTTATGTTCTTATGCAACGTTTTTTATAAAAATTTCTTGTAAAGTTTCTTTTATCAGAACTTCTTATCAATCAGTGGTTATTGGACACCAGGAATTATTCAATAGAGTCGAGTATCTATTGATATCAAATGCTATGCCACAAAGCAACACAACTATCTATTCGAATTAATCTTTCTTTCACACAGGACAAGCCTTGATTATGCAGAAGGGATTTCATTTGTTTTCGCAAGAGGTTGTAAGATGTCGCCCTTTATTATAAAATAGCTCATCTTTAACAAGGCTGCCTTTGGCAACTAAACCGCCTTAACATAGTATCAAAATCATGATGGTATGTTTTATATATATCTACAATATATAGTGTTTTAGCACACCACTCTTCCCTCTCTCTTTTAATAATTATTTAGGCAGCTGAAGCTAGCGCTTCTATTATGGACTCAATTCATTTTCATGCACTTCATTACCACCTAACGTAATTTTATTTCTTTATCCCCAAAGTACGCTACGAATGCAACTCTACGCATAGGCAAAGATCGGAGCAAGCTTTCCCGGGCATCACATATGGATAATGAAGGATCTCTTCTCGTTTTTCTTTCTCCGGAAGGAAATCGTAAATAGCCGTATGCCGAGTCATTCGAAATAATATAAATATTGTTATTTTATGGTCGGCCAAACAAGCACATAATCCGCCTTAATAGCACTGAAATCGCCTCTTGTCAAGACAAAGGGCGGCTTCTGTCAGCATCTATCCGGCCAATTTGGACAGAGAAAGACCATCCCCACTACGCAGTATCATATTGATAGGCAAGCCAAGAGGTCTGACGACAATCAGGAATTTCTTTGTTCTTGAGATGTTGAATATTTGAAAAAAGAGTTTAATTATGTACTTCCATGTGGAGATAATATAAGTAGTATACATACCAAATCTACCTGTTGCATCTATTTCAATACAATCCTCTGAAGGTTGGTTTGATTTTGATTAAGGTGCGAAAGTTTACTCTAATGTTTATATTCAATTATAATCGGACGGCTCTATTCAATAAAATAAGCATTTTTCTGATTATGTCAGAATAGATTTGAATCTTTGGGCCTAAGAATTTTCGCACCTTCGTTGATAACAGCCATAATCCCAAAGAACTCTTTCTCCCAAGCCTGCCTTAGCTCCACCACAGGTGAGCATAGTTGAAGAAATAGCGTCTGTTGTAGAACAAAGAACGCCGTCTCACGGAGATTTTTATATAATTAAGCTGACAATTTTCGATAAGGTTCGTATAATAGTTAACATATATTATTATGAATACATATATAAGTAAAATGGCAAAAGTAAAAAAAGACATAAATGAGAGTAAAAAGGGCGGTTAATGACTATTTTTTAGTGTTAATTCGTGGCTAATTTGAAAAAACAAAGCCAATTTGCAGTGGCTTAAAATGTCATAACATCTTATTAGAAAGGAGTATACGGCAATTAAACAGTTTGCTTAGTCAGTAAAAACAAACCCAAACAAAGCCAATATTCTGGTTCATAGTTCGTAGTTCAGAGTTCGGTGTCAAGACAAGAGAAGGAGTTTGAAAAAACAAAGCCAATGTTAAAATGAGTAATATAGCGTTAACATAGTGATAGTATAGACTTATGGGTATATTAGTGATTTTGAGCGGTTTTTGGCGACAAAAAACAAAGCCAAACAAACCCAAATAAAACCAAACGATGGATCAGTCGATGTACATCCAAAGCAACAAATCAGACCAAATCACATGCCTCAACCGGCATCCAGTGTGGATCCTTTCCGTCCCATTTGACATTGCAGCCGATGGGATTTGTCAGAGGAACGGACACGGATTTACCGGCCAGATGTTCTTCGAGCGCTCTTCCAAGGTCATTGACCGTTATTTTGCTCGCATCGCGGGGATTATCCACGCCGCGGCCGGTGTAAATGAGCTTGCGGTCTTTGTCGAATACATAAAAGTGTGGCGTTCGCAACGCACCATACGCTTTGGCAATCGCCTGCGGCTCGTCATAAAGATAGAGCCAGGGAAATTTGTGCTCTTCCATCCGTGCGACCATATGCTCGAAATCGTCCTCGGCATAGGTGTTTTTACTGTTGGAATTGATGCCGACGAATTTTACGCCTTCAGGGGCGAATTTTTCCACAGTCTGCCGGGTGGCCTCGTCGGAGCCGATGACATAAGGGCAATGGTTGCAGGTGAAAAATATTACCAATACATCAGTATCGTCGAAGTCGGACAACTGGTATGTCTTGCCATCCGTAGCGGGCAGTTTGAAATCCGGCGCCTGTTCACCTAATTGTAGTGTGAAAGCCATAATTTATGCTCCTTATAGCAAATAATGATTGTTATATAATTCGGATACCTGGATTGTTCGGCATAAATGACATAAACGGCAGCGAATCTTTATGGTCCGAGAATAATGTACTTAGCAGCAATTTTATCGCCTATTTCTTCGGCCCAGCCTCGCAAAAGCCTCCGATGCTTTTCGAGAACCTCTGTGTAATCTTCAATCCCGGCAAGATTCTTCATCTCACCCGGATCATTTTCTATGTCAATGAGCTGCTCGCGATGGCGGCCCGAATCATATATACAGTACTTGAATCGTTTTGTTCGCACCATCCTGCTATAATGACTTTCGGAGACAACGAAGTCGCGCCATTCTACAGCTTTACCTTCCGCCAGCGGTCGCAGGCTCCTACCCGGCAGTCCTTCGGGAGTTTTTATGCCGGTATAATCACAAAGGGTAGGAAGAAGGTCAAGCCCATTGGAGACCAGATGTGTATCGTCGATAACACCAGCAGGAATCCTGCCGGCGTAGCTCATGATAAACGGCACGCGAACGGATTCCTCGTACAATACCTGCTTGTGCTCCAGCTTATGCGCCGAATCCATGTCGCCATGGTCGCTGGTGAAAACTATCAGGGTATTGTCCTCCAATCCCGCTTCTTTAAGAGCATCGAGCAAAGTCTGGATTTCTCTGTCCACCATTTCGGTCAGCCGGCAGTACGCCCAGCGGTGCAGACGCCACTGCTCTTCCGTCCATTTCTTGCGGGTGAATGCCTGAAAAGGTCTTGGGTTGATGTATTTGGACATGATACATTCGGCCTCATCTTCCGGCACGGCATGATTTACCGGCAGGGGGGGGCAGTGCTTCTCTACGAAAGTGCTGATGTCGTCAGCATTCCGTGCCTGATCCAGCACAGCCTCGCAGATTCTGGAATCTTCGTTATCAATCGGAGCTTTTTGCTGTGCGCGGTTAAAATCGTTTATCGCCATATAGCAGATATCGTGTGGATTGATGAACGAGGCGAAAAGCAGAAACGGTTTTTCGTGCCGGCCTTTCAAAAACTCGGCGCAGGCGTCCCCCAGGCCCTGGCGCCTGTCGTTTGTGAGATTCCGATACCCAAGGTTCTCTACACCTTTCATCTTTCTGGGAAGGTGGACCTTGCCGCCATAGACGGTTTCGTAGCCTGCATCTCGGAAAAGCCTGCCGAGCGATTGCTGTATCATCTTCTCTGTTACTGCCGCCTGAGCGGAATCGCCGTTATGTCTCATTCCTATGGCACTTGGCATAAGGCCCGTCTGCAGGCTGAACCGGCTCGGCACACAAACCGGATTGCTCGCAAAGGTCCTTTCGAACCGCACGCCCGAAGCAGCGAGCATATCCATCGCTGGCGTTTTGAGCCATTTGTTGCCGGTACAGCTCATCATGCCTGCGTGCTGCTGGTCGGTCATTATAAACAGGATATTCGGCCGGCCCTGTTGCTTCGGATTATCTTTTGCCGATACCGACCTGCCAAGTATCAGTCCGGCGACGGAAGCCGCTGTGGTTGTGATGAATTCTCGTCTTTTCATATCAGGCCCACTTCTGCAATTCGATGATATTTCCTTCGGGATCTGTCATATAAATGAATGTAATTGTGCCGGCGTCGCGAATCTCAACGGTTACCAGCTCCCCGACACACTTGCCTCCTGCTGCTATAACCTCGTCCCTGGCTGCTTCGACGTCGTCAACCTCGAAGGCAAGATGCGCGAGGCCCGGTCGATTTATTGCCGTTGCCGGGCGCTGTTCGACCTTGTTGTACTGGAATATCTCGAGCGTAGGTCCATCGTCGCCATAACCCGGCAAGCGCAGATGAACGCCGCGAATCTCGGCACCGGACACGCCCGTACAGCGTTCTACCCATTCATCGCCGGCGGTCCTCTCCGGCGGCACAGGCTCGCAGCCGAAAACACGCTGATAAAACCCGGCAAGTTTCCGCCAATCCTTCGCGACTATATTTGTATGTTTGTATTTCGCTTTCATCATCTCAATTAATTAAGGATTTCTATGTAGAAAGCGGATGCAGACGGGCTTTCCGATTGAAATCTTGTGCCCTGTCGGTTCGAGGGCTCCGGTCTTCTGGTCAATCCTGAAGATGACGATGCTGTCGGCACCCTGGTTTGCGACGAGGCAGAATTTGCCTGTCGGATCGATGTTGAAGTTCCGCGGCGTTTTTATATCGGCTTTTTCGTGCTCGACGAAAGTCAGCTTCCCCTTGGCCGGATCGATACGATAGACGGCAATACTGTCGTGCCCGCGGTTCGAACCATAAAGGAACTTGCCGCTCGGATGCACTCGGACCTCAGCACACGAGCTGCGACCTGTAAAACCGTCCGGCAGCGTAGAGATGGTTTGAATTTCGGTCAAAGTGCCCGAAGCGGGCTTGTATGAAAAAGCAGTAATAGTGGCGTTAAGCTCATTGATCACATAGGCGTATTTACCATCGACACCAAAGGAGAAATGCCTTGGCCCGGCGCCAGGCTTGACTTTTGCGAACGCAGGATCATTGGCTACGATAGTCCCTTTCTCGACGTCCAGCTTATAAATCATGACCTTATCAAGACCGAGGTCGGCGACGAAGGCGAAACGGTTATCGGGGCTGGGATTTATCGAATGCGCGTGCGGGCCTTTCTGTCGCTGGGGATTTATACTGGAGCCTTCGTGCTGTACAAAGCCTGTCGGATTGGCGAGCTTTCCATCCGCTGCAATCGGAATCACCGAAGCGCTGCCGCTGCCGTAATTGGCAACGAGAACGTTCTTGCCTGCGTGATCGATATTAACGTGGCACGGACCTGAGCCGCCGGAGGGCTGGCTGTTGAGCAGCCTTAGTTTTTTTGTGTCCGGCTCTATTGCATAGGCACTGACGGTGCCGGCACCACCTGATTCGCTGACTGCGTATAGAAACCTGCCGTTCGGGTGGATTTCGAGAAACGAAGGATTCTTAGCCTCGGCTGCAAGCACCGGTTCCGCCAATTCGCCCGTATCTGTATCGAGCACGCTTCGATAGATTCCTTTGCTGCCATTGCCGCCGGATGTATAAGTGCCGAAGTAAACGTCGATCGATTCAGCATAAACCGTTGAAAACACCATGAGCGAAATTATTGCTGTGATTAAAGTTCTAAATCTCATATTCAATTACCTCCATTAAGAATTTCGATAATCTGCTCAGTCGTTAACTGCTTTTCAAGCCTACCGCTGGCTGCGTTGGCTGATCCGCCGCCTTTACCGCCGACAGCGTTGTGAAGTTTTTTTAGCAGATCGTTGGCGTTTAGGTTCTTGGAATTTATTGCTATGCTGCCCTCGCTTATAACGATGCCGGTTCCATCGAGTTCGTTAGCAATCAACGCTGCGAGCTTGCCGGCAAGTTTTGCGGAGACGGCATCGATTTGGATGCCGACATTTGATGAGCCGATTTCCACGATTTGGGCCGACTCAACAAAACCCGGCAGCATCAAATCCTGCAGTCGTTCCACTTCTTTACTCAAATTCTTCGAAGATTCCAATGCTTTGCGGAGTATCACAGGCAGTTCAGCGGAAGAACACTTGGAGAATTGTCTAAGCTCTTTTAATATGGAAGTCTCGCTCTGTGAGAATTCCAGTGCTGTCAAGCCCGCAGCGAAAGAAACGCGCGTTCCGTTTTTCTTGCTCTCAAGATCGAGGATCCTGATTATCCCGACGTCACCCGTTCTTCGAACGTGAGTTCCGCAACAGGCCGATGCATCGTACTCGCCGATCTTTACCACACGAATCATGTCCGATTCGATTTCTTTCAGGTCGAACCGTGTTCGAGCCTCAGTATCGTTGAATACTGTCTCGACGGGTATGTTCTCAGCGACAACCTCCATAGAATCCCGCTCTATCACCTGTGCCGTCTCGAAGTCGATTTTCTCATTGAAATCGACCGTGCAGCTTTCCAGCCCGATATGAACACCAACCGTTTTTAAATCAAAGCGCTTCTCGGCAATGCCTGAGATAATATGCTGAGCGGTATGCCGGCGTGCAACGGACATTCTGTGCCGGCTGTCAACGCGGGCAATGTATTTTCCCTCGTTTAGCGATTTGTCCAGAGTGTGTACGATCCGGCCATCGACAATCTCGACATTGAGAACCTCGGATTCACCGATTCTGCCCCTGTCTGCAGGCTGCCCTCCTTCATCCGGATGAAATACTATTGGCTCTATCGTGACCTTGCGGTCGCCGACAGATTTTACTTCGACTTCGATTTCGTAAACATCCGGATTTGTCCAATACAATCTTTTCACAGCACGATTATAACCTGCAGACAGCATTCCACTCAAGCCTCTTTCGGGAAGTTGGGCGAGTAGAGCAGGCGTTCTTTGCGGATGGCGAGTTTGCCGCCGGAGACGAACGATTCGCCGCGTTCGGAAAGATGTTCGACCATTCGCTGCCGCCATTTGAGCAGTGTTTTTTTATGGACCGGATCTAATGCAATGTTATGTAATTCGCCCGGATCGCCAGCAAGATCGAAGAGTTCTTCTCTGCCGTCGTAGGCGTAATAGATATATTTGACCTTGCCGTCAGTCAGGGCGTTCCAGTGGTCTTGATTGTAGCACATCGAGTGCTCAAGGTCGATGAAAGGCCGCCAGTTTTTTGTGTTTCCGCGCACCAGCTCCAGCAGGCTTTTACCGTCAAGACTATCCGGAATTGGTGCTCCGGCGACATCGAGGAACGTCGGCAGCACATCGCGCAATTCGGTCGGCTGCGGCAGCGTTTTGCCTCGCTGATTGTCCATGCCCATGCTCTTGGGCCATCGCAGCAGCATAGGAATTTTTGCTGAGCCTTCGTATGCATAAGTCTTTCGCCACAGGTGGTGATCGCCGAGCATGTCGCCGTGGTCGGCAAAGAAGATGATTAACGTGTTGTCATACATGCCGCGTTTTTTCAGGGTGGTGAGAATACGTCCGATTTGCTCGTCGATGAACGTAATCGAGCCGTAATAGGCCCGGCGGGATTTTTTGGCCTGCTGAACGCCCAGGTCGCCGTGCCAGAGACTCGGCTTCGGCGGATCATCGTGCGAAGCGTATTGGGCTGCCCAGTCGCCAACAACGTGTGTTGGCATGTCATTTTCGTCATACATATCGATGAATCTTTGCGGCGGGTCGTAAGGGCTGTGAGGCCGGGCGAAGGAAACTTTCAGCATAAAAGGTTCGGATCGCTTGTATTTTTCGATAAAATCAACTGCTCCGTTTGCCGTCCATGTAGTCGGGTGCAGCCGCTGAGGCAGGGCGTATGCCTTTGCACGGTAGTCATTCCAGCCGATGCCTGTCGCGTCCGGATTCAGGTCCGGTGCCTGTTCTCTGAACCACTGGCGATAGTCGCTGACAAAACCCGGCGTCTCAACACGACCCGATTCGTCAAGCAATATCTTGTGATAGCCGCGAAGCTTTCTTTGTGGGAACCAGTGCATCTTACCGATTCCATACAAATAATAACCGGCATCCCTAAGGGCCTGAGGCAGTTCGAATGTATACTTTCCAGCAACACGTCCGTATCCGATCATGCCGTGATGCCATGGTGATAATCCTGTTAAAATCCCGCTTCGCGCCGGTGTGCAGCTTGGCGTTGAACTATAGGCATTCGAAAAAACAACGCCCTCTTTGGCAATAGAATCCAAATGGGGCGTCTTAATCACGGGATTTCCAGCACAACCCAGACAATCGCCCCGGTGCTGGTCGGCCATAAGAAAAAGGATATTGGGTCTGTTCTTTGATCCTTGTGCAGAACATTTGGCGCCGCCGGCAAGCGCGGCTGATGTTGACGCTAAGAGTGAACTTTTAAGAAAAGTCCGTCGTGTGAATTGTGGTGAACAACTGTTCACATCACGTTCCTGATTAGCGAAATTATCAAGCATTTTCGAGACATGTTAAAAATCCTCAAATCCATATTAGACTCAACTCCACAAGAATATCAAATCCTTCCTATAATTGCAAAGATTGTATCAGAAGCTTAAATGTATCAGTCAGCAGTAAATCTCTAATAAAAATTGTTGCTGATTAATACGAGTTATATTAAAATATCAGCAATGGAGCCAAATAGAAGGGATTCTCATGGTATTGTCTTCAGATAACGCCAAAACCATAAGAATGATTGCCGACAAGCTCGAAAAATGGTCGGAGAATTTGTCTTATAGCATCTCACCAACCGAAAATTTATGGTCGGTTCTCACCCTTTCCTTATATCCGCAGAACCTACAAGGTTTTGCATCCTGGCTGGCCGATATTCCTACGACAGGCCAAAAGGCCGGTAAAGAACTCGAAGAATTCTCGAAATTGACACAGGAAGTTGACGCCTGGCGCAATCAGGGAGTTTACCCGGAAGATTTGGGCGATTTTTGTGCGCGCATCAACCGGCTAATGAAGGTCACAAGAAATATCATTTCTCTTTTACGAAATATGTCCGGCTCAGGTGAGCCAGAGCCATCGGACACTAAAGCTGTTACAGTGGAAAAATCAAATACATCCGAAACCCAGGAAATAAAACCAGCTTCAACAGATCCGCCTTACTCTGCTGTTAAATCGCTGCCAAAAGAAGCTCTGATGGCATATGAGTTTCACTATGAAATGGGATTAACTATACAGCAGGTTGCCAAAAAGATGACCGCCCAGCTAAAGCTCGATAAAGCCCTCAGACCGTGGCAAATATCACGCTGGATAAAACAGGCCGAAGGCCGGCAAAAACACTCACGCATCCCTATTCGTTCGGTTGCCCCGAAGACATCCGGGACTACGCCGCGATCAGCAAGAACAGATGCTACAAAAACATAACCGGGAAGTACAGCATGGACGTTATTATGTTTAAAATCATGTCTTATTTTTTAATAATCATTCTGGCGAGTGTCACCTCAACCGGTTCCTATGCCTTCGAGCAGGTGAAATATAACAATCCCGGCCTGGTTGTGGATTTGGGAGTAGGGCTTTGGGCGTGGCCGGTGCCGATGGATTATGACAGCGACGGCGACTACGACATGGTTGTTTGCTGTCCCGATAAACCGAGCAACGGAACGTATTTTTTCGAGAACACCGACGGCAATATCAAGATGCCGGTATTCAAGCCGGCTGTGAAGCTCGGCGCCGGATACAGAAACATTCGGTCGAGTTATGTCAACGGCAAGGTTCGCCTGCTGCTGCCCGGCAGAGAAATTGAAGATTTCCGTGAGCTGCAAAATCAGTTCAACAAAACCAGAGCGATTTATTCTTCAACTAATGTGCATAGCTCTAAAGGCCGCGTCCGCGCGAACCAGTGGCAGTATTGCGACTATGATGGGGACGGTGCTCTCGATTTGATTGTCGGCGTCGGTGACTGGGATGACTACGGCTGGGACAATGCTTTTAATAAAAAGGGTCTCTGGACACGTGGGCCTCTGCACGGATATGTCTATCTGATCCGCAACACAGGCACGAATGCAAGCCCGAAGTATGGAAAACCGGAAAGAATTATGGCCTCCGGTAAGCCGATGGACGTCTATGGTATGCCGTCCCCGAATTTTGCCGATTTCGACGGTGACGGCGACCTGGACTTGATATGTGGCGAATTCGTCGATAAATTCACGTGGTTTGAAAACATCGGGACACGCGCCCACCCAAAATATGCAGAAGGACGGCATCTAATATACGAGCGTAAAACGCTCAAAATGGATCTGTGCATGATCGTACCGGTGGCGCTGGACTGGGACAGGGACGGCGACATTGATCTGGTAGTGGGCCAGGAAGATGGGCGCGTAGCTTTGGTGGAAAATACGGGGCAGGTCATTAACGACATACCACAGTTTCTGCCGGCGCAGTTTTTTCAACAGCATGCCGATATACTCAAGTTCGGCGCACTTGTCACGCCTTGTAGTTTCGATTGGGACGATGATGGAGACGAAGACCTGATCTGCGGCAACACCGCCGGCTATATCGGATTTATCGAGAACCTCGACGGCAATGATCCGCCGAGATGGGCCGCTCCGGTGTATCTCAAAGCCGACGGCAAGATTATCCGGATTATGGCCGGGCCCAACGGCTCTATCCAGGGGCCCTGCGAAGCCAAGTGGGGCTATACGACACTGAACATTGCCGACTGGAATCATGATGGCCTGCCGGATATAGTCGTTAATTCCATCTGGGGAAAAATCCTGTGGTACGAAAACATCGGGACCCGACAAAAACCTCAACTGGCACCGGCACAAGCTATCGAAGTCGAGTGGCCGGGCAAGCCTCCCAAACCGGCATGGACCTGGTGGGAGCCGAAAGACAAAATACTCGCTACCCAGTGGCGAACCACGCCGGTCGTTATCGATTACGACGGTGATGGACTGAACGATCTGGTTATGCTGGACCACGAGGGATATCTGGCCATGTTCAGGCGTTCTAAACAGAACGGAAAGTTAATTCTTTTGCCGGGCAAGAGAATATTTTCAAATAAAACAGGTGATCTGCTGAGAATGAACAAAGGGATTGCGGGCAAGAGCGGCAGGCGCAAGTTTTGTTTCGTGGACTGGGATCTCGACGGGCGATTGGACCTGATGGTGAACAGTCAAAACATCAATTTCCTTCGGAATGTCTCAGAAGATAAGAACGCGCATGTCCTCAGTGATCAGGGGATGGTCGCTGAGCATATTCTTGCCGGCCATACAACCAGCCCGACCATAGTGGACTGGAATAAAGATGGCATTCCCGACCTGTTGGTGGGAGCGGAAGACGGTTTCTTTTATTACATGAAAAATCCACGTTCCAATTGAAACCATCACCGTTTCACAATAGATAGTATCCCCTTTAAGAATAAACTGGATGTGATCTTTTATCTCAATTATGATATGAGATGGTAATAGACATTCTGTAAACACTCAATGGAACAATAATACAATGTCGGTAAGGTTGAGTAAACACGATAAACAACTTCTCGATGGTCAACATGGCGAAGCGGCTAAAATGGCGATGCGAATTGTTGTCAGAATGGCCGAGGTTCAAGAAGCTGCCGAACTGATGGATGTGACTCAGACACATATCGATGGCTGTGGACTGCTTAGTGAAAGCGGACTGGAATTCGCCGAAACTCTGGCGGCAAAAGGGGCGAAAGTTTTGGTTCCTACGACCCTAAATATGGTCCCATTGGATTTGCAGAACTGGAAAAAATTCGGGATTAGTGAAAACTTTGCCAGCAAAGCATTAAGACAAGCAAAGGCATATACAGACATGGGATGTATCCCTACCTGGACCTGTGCACCTTATCAGAGTTACTTAACGCCTCGTTTCGGCCAGCAAATCGCCTGGGGTGAATCCAATGCTATCTGCTATGCGAATTCGGTTCTTGGAGCAAGGACCAACAGATATGGCGATTACATGGATATCTGCGCGGCGATAACAGGCAGAGTTCCCAAGTGCGGCTTTCATTTAACAGAGAATCGCAAAGGTCAGTTATTGCTGCGATTACAGGATATTGACACCGCAATTATGCAGAGCAACGAATTTTACGTGACACTGGGTCACCTTATAGGTTCTCTGGCTGGGGAGAAAATACCAGTGATTGAAGGGCTCGATGCCAAGGCTTCCAGCGACCAACTAAAAGCTATGTGTGCCGCAGCGGCATCGTCTGGTGCCGTAGCACTTTTCCACGCCATTGGTCTGACACCTGAAGCAAACACATTCGAGCAGGCATTCCAGGGTGGCAAGCCGGAACGAATCATTGATATCGGTCTTACAAATTTACGCAGCGCCAGGTCTGAGTTGTCCACATCCGAGGAGGAATCCAAGCTCGATCTGGTTGTACTGGGCTGTCCTCATTTTTCCTACGATGAGTTTCGTGAGCTGTCGGAACTCATAGAAGCAAAGGCAGAAAAAGGCAAAAGACTTCATCCTAATGTGAGATTTGTCGTAATTTCTTCCCAGACATCCTATGCCCTGCTGCAAAGAAGCGATTTTCTCGATATACTATCTGCTTTTGGGATTGAGATCACACTCGATACATGCGTTTTTCATACGCCGATGGTCGCTGAGGACACGAAGGTAATTATGACCAATTCAGGCAAGTGTGCCTATTATGCGCCCGGCGAATTGAACGTACAAGTCGCCTTTGGGAGCATGGCTGACTGTGTCGAATCTTCCGTAAATGGGCAAGTTTGCCGAAAGGACACATTGTGGGAAAAATCCTGTTTGGAAAACCAATAGTACCGGGCCCGGCCGAAGGTGCGGCACTCGTCTCCAAGGAGCCGTTAAGCTTCTGGGGAGGAATATCTCCGCAAACTGGTGAGGTCATCGACCGGCGTCATGACCTGTCGGGATCAATCATAACAGCAAAAGTTTTCGTGTTTCCTACGGGAAAAGGCTCCAGCACTTCCAGTGCTACCTTAATGGAAAGTATCAGGACCGGTGTTGCCCCTGCGGCCATAATAAACCTCAGCGTCGATCCTATTCTGGCGCTGGGAAGCATCGTAGCGGACGAATTATATCATCAGACCATACCCATTGTGGTTCTATCGGAAGAGAATTTCACATCAATAAAACAAGATGACTACATTGTTATCGAACCTGATGGGAAGATATTGGTTAATGAAAAATAACATGAAAAGAAAAACAACAGTCATTGGGATATTTGTTGCCCCAGACCTTTGGCAGTTGCCTTCTCATAAATCAATGTAGATGCGCAGACGTCAAATAGAGCCATGCCCACGGATTTGAAAAATGTGGTCTCCTGCCTCACTTGATTTCCTGACTCGTTGTCGATTAGAAATCGCCCCAGCGTCATAATTTGATCCCGTCTCAGCCAGCCATTTCGCAGCGGGACAATAATGTCCCCCGACTCTTCCAAAGCATGTTCCGTATCGATATAAACGGTCTTTAATAAGCTGTACAATGCCTGGGGAAATTCTCTAACATCCGGCTTATAGGAACCGATGCCGACAAAATGCTTGCCTGCCAATAATTCCTCATCGTCCGGCAACACAGGCTCTAATGAAGTTGTCGCCGTAATTACAACCTGACTTTGTTCCAGCAATTCCTCGACACACGAAGCCTGATGAACATTGACATCACCGATAGTCTGCGACAATTTATCTTTAAGCGCCGTTGCTTTTTCAGGGTATATGTCATAGATGAAAACATCCGTAATGCGCCTGGCTGAACATGCTGCCCGTGCCTGGTAGAAACCTTGAACACCCGCCCCGATTACCCCCACAGTATGAGCATCATTAAGGGCAAGATGACGAATGCTCACAGCACCAACTGCCGCGGTCCTTACGGCTGTAAGAGTTGGGCCATTAAGCAATGCAAGGGGCAAACCCGTTTGAGCGTCATTGAGAACCATAATACCATTAAGGACCGGGATGTTCTTCGCCGGATTATCCGGGAACAGCGTGATTACCTTGGTTCCGAAATAATCCTTCAAAAAACATGGCATCAGCAGCAGTACATTATCTTCGTGGTCCACGTGCAGCCTTTGCGGCATGTGGAATTCTTTCTTTTCATAGATCCGCAACGACGCCTCAATGGTATCGAGCATTTCGCCGATTGTCGCTGCTTTCAGGATGTCCGATTCGGTCAGATAAATCATATTGCCGGCTATGTAAATCTATTTCCACTTACACTTACGAACTTCCAGGCGATGGCTGCCGTGGCAGTCGGTGCAAACCATCTTTTCGAAATTAGCGAATAGAGCTTTATGCTGGTCAGCATCGATTTTGTCTTTAGTGTGACAACTCATGCAAAACAGATTGATTTTCGGCCGGGGATACATAATCTCCGGCGCTGTACCGTTACCGCCAGAAGCCCATGATTCGTCGGCAATGTGCTCGTCGGACTCACCGTGACAGACGGCGCAGCCGATGTTGGCCCGGGCGTGGATAACAGCAATATCCTCCTGCATGTAATTTATATGGCAGACGAAGCAGCGGCTGTTGTCGGCTTTTGGTTCGTCCGACTGATCAACTTGCGGCTCGTCATCCAGCAATAATAAAGGTTCATCATCAAGCAGAAGCGGGGATTCTTCTTTCTCCGTAACTTCGGCGACGGTTTCGTCGCCGGTCTGTGGCCCCTGCACACTTTTAGCCTTCTCACAGCCAATCCCGACAATGCAAATTGCTATGAGCAACGACACCAATAGAAAATGTTTCATAGACTTTCCCCTGTAGTGCTGCACACATACTCTTATATTTAACAGAAAAAATCTGATACGCTGCACTTTGTCGATTAGACGTACTGCCAGTTCTTAAGCCACTGATAGTTCTTCGGCAGCTTCGCCATGGCCTGCCTGTTGGCTTTTTCCAGTTCGGCAGTTTCTTTCATGTCAAGTTCGTGCCGTTCCATCATGGCCTTTGCTACGTTATCGACTTCCTCGATCCTATTCAAACCGGGAATCGGAATGACGGTGTTGGTGTGCAAAATGCGGCGGATCGCCAGACGCGCACGCTGGAAGTTCGTTTTGCGGTCCTTCGTAAACAATGAGCCAGCGGCGAAAGGTTTGATACCGAAAGCGCCAACATCCTGCTTCTTGAGGGCATCGAAGACGCTGTCGGTCGGGGCTTTCTTTGTACTGCTGAAGAATGGGAAACAGACACAATCGATTTGCGGGAAATACTCAATCATAAACTTGATCCAGCGGCGGTCATGGGTGGAGAATCCGATGAACCTGGCCTTGCCCTGTTTTTTCGCCTTCTCAAGGGCCTCGACCATCTCGCACGCGGTATTAAAAGTGTGCCTGCCGCCCGGCTCGTAGCAGGTAACGCGCCACAAATCGGTGTACTCCTGATCGGATGCTTGCAGTACCTCATCCAGGCTTTCCAGCAACTTCTTGGCAGTGCGGTACTCCGGCTCACGGGTTTCTTTGCCGCAGTGAGACAGTGCCAGATACATCTTGTCGCGGCGTCCTTTAAGGGCCTTGGCGTCTCTTACTACCTCGCCCTTCGTACATGCATCGATGTAATTGATGCCGATATCAATGGCGCGACTTACGATCTCAGTACGTTCCTCGACGTTGCTTCGAGAATGGCCGCCGAGACAGATGGCCGAAACCATCAGGTTCGTTTTGCCCTGCCGGCGGTATTCCATATTCTGATTGTAGTTTAGAATTTTGGAGGTGTTAACCGGCGCACTAACGGCAGTTTTAGCACCGAGGCCGACGGCCACCCCCGCGGCTACCATCGCACCATTGTGCATAAACTGTCGCCTGGTTACTTTTTTGGCTTCCATCAAAAAGCTCCTTTCGAAAAAAGACAGACCTTAACTGGTCAAATTTTTTTATCACTCTTCTTCGGATTTCGGCAAGGGGCGATCGCTCTGTAACTTGGATAGAGCCATAACTTCCTGGTCCGATAGAGCGCGATCATAAATTCGTATGTCATCGAGAATACCCTGGAATCTCCGGCCGATTCTGACGTCCATGTCGCTGCCGGTATCTACCGGCCAAAGATCCAGCAGACCGATATCATGCACCTCGGCGATGACTCCATCTTTATAAAGAACAACATCATCATGGAGGTTCGGCAGTTCGGCTTCTTTTACAACTACCGCCACGTGATGCCACTTATTATCATCGACCGGTTCGTTCATATAATAATATCCGCCGTTCGGTGTAATACCAAGACGTCCCCTGATAAAACGGAACGTAAACATCTTACCGGCGTCATCCTCACCCCAGGATATTATTTCTCCGTCGTCGTTCTCAGTCTTGATCCAGGCGGCAACGGTTCGCGGCTTCGTACCGGTTATGCCCTTATAATTTGTTATTTCGATGTAATCAATCCTGCTACCGAACTTAAGTGCTTTACCTGTTTTGCCTTCGGTTGAGTTTCTTTCAAAAAATAAATTTCCTTTGAGTTCGCCCTTTCGATTATGTTTGGAAGAATCTGCAGCGGTTTTTCCGGAAGATTCGTCAAACTTCCACCATCCGGCAAGCTTAGGATCGTTGTCGAGTGTCTTTGGCTTGTTCTTTTCGGCGGCTTCGGTCAGGGGGGTTAATGAAACGGTGAGGATTGAGACTAATAATAGGATGCAGAATAACGAACGCAGCATTTTCTTATCCATGACGCTTCTCCAAATCTGTCCTTAAACTCTTTGCAAGCCAAATCCGAGACATGGCTCAATTTTATACAAAATAGCATATTTTTCTGCCGGATACAAGGATTCATTTGATTATTTAGCACCGGTTCAAAAGCCCGATTCGAATCTAAAGTCCTGCAACAGAACCCTTAATTTCCTCGAAATTCCCCTCTGCAAGGTCTCTGCCATAGTTGCGAAGGGCGCTGCCGATATTGCGCCATGCCGTCCAAATGTTTTTCTTGCCCTTCGGCGCCGAGAGTTGCTTTGCGACGAGAGTCGCCTCCGAATCAATGAAACGTTCGAGCTTTTTATCATCCCATGCGGGCATTTTCTCCGCAAGCACGGCAAGACGTGAGACTATTGTCTCTGTCAGTAATTTACCATCTTCCGCCGAAGCTTCTGTTTTCGGATCGCGCCCGCCGACTCCCTGGTGCGGAGCTTCGCCGAGCCGTGGCAGGTCAACTGTATCGGGATAGAGGTGCATCATAAGTGAGGTTTCTCCCCATGCCGCATGGTCGCCTGTGTAGTCCACATCCAGTGCCAGCAGATATTCAGGCGTGCCGAGCACAGGAATCGCCAGGGCACGGCTCATACGAATCGCCGTTTCGCGGACGACTATCTGCTGGGCGGCACCGTAATGACCGGTCAGCATAATGATAGCACGAAATCCATCCCGGGCCATTTCCCGGCAGAGCTGCTCCAGCCACGGTTTCAGGAGTTTGGAGAAAATATTGTTCTCCGGATCCATAATGAATGTGTGCGGCTGGTTTACGCCGCCGACACCGCCGTAAAGAGCCGGCGCGACCAGACCCCCGCCTTTTTGTGCCGCCCGCATGCACAATGCATGTGCCTTCAACGAATCGACGCCGACGACGTTGTGCACTCCGTGCCATTCGATAGTACCAAGTGGCTGAAAAATCGTCGGGCATACAGCTTGAGCTTCTTTAAGCTCCTTGGGGCGAAGATATTCGAGCCGGACCTCACGTTTAGCTTCTTTTTGCTGCTGCCCTTTTGAACGAGTGACAAGCAGTGCAGCGGCTGCGGCGGTGCCTAAGAAATCTCGTCGCCCCAGTTTTCTGTGCATGTCGAATCCCCTTTCGTTTTATTGCCCGGCCACCGTGGGCGCCGGTTGCCTCGCCTGTTTACATAACCATTTCTTTCAGACGATCCCACTCTTCAAGATATTTCTTCAGGTGCACTTTGCCATTTTCGATTTCCGAAAGAATCAGCTCTCGCAGCAACTGCTGCTCGGCATCATACTCTGCGCTTGTAAAGTGCCCGCCGAAATGTGCCACTCTCAGCCAAACCAGATACGTGGTCAAAGCATCAAATTCATTATAAGCCACGATTTCGTCCAGTTTGCCGTCCAGCCACAGAAAAGCAACTTCTTCGCCGTCGACATCCAGCTTGCCCGGTATGCCCGACAGCGTGGCAATTTCGTTCAGCGAAGGCGTAGCTTTGCCCCAGCCGCCGACAACATCTTTAATATCGACGCTCGCTTCGCTGTTGCGGCTGTCGAAATAATCGTCTCCCTCCCACGGCTTGTTAGGACGACGGCAGAAATCCCGGGCCTGAATCCCAAGGATTACGGCTCTTTGTATGAATGCCTTCAGGTCCGCCGATGCTGAGTTAAAGCCGACCAACTGCGGTTTATATTGGCCGACCTTGTCCAAAAACATGCCGACAATATTTTTTTCCGAGACCTGCTCGGGATCATCCAAATCACGCGGCAGAGACAGTAAATGTAATTTAGCCTTTCTGCCCGACTCGAATCTATCCACTGCGGCCACCGAAACTATCCTGCAGACCACAGTCTTTAAATACGGCGTGGGATCTTCCTCCGTGGCTCCTCCTTCTTTCCACATGCGCTTTACGACATCCAGGTCCGGCGTGTTATCCGGCAAATCATATAAGAGTTTGCCTGCAGTCGGATCAGGTATCCATTCCGCATCGAACGCCCAAACTCTGTCTTTAACTATCTTGAACATAATCTTTATTCTATAAGCGGTCCGGCAACAATTCCAGTACAGCAAAAATCGGGCAATGGTCCGAGGCGACTTTCTCATCTATTACCCGCACTTCTACTACCTTCCAACGACTCTTGGGCTTGAACATGATATAGTCGATTTTTCTTGCCGGCTTAGTGGAAGGAAATGTCGGCTGTGGATCATCCCGGGCGACATCCGTCCACTGCCGGCCAAGAAGATTGATTGGATCGCTGCCGGGTGTAGCGTTCAGATCGCCCGCCAAAACTATCGGAAGGTCATAATTCTCGTACAACTCCATAATACGACTTGCCTGCATCATCCTGTTGCTCTGGTCCCGCTGATGGTCTAAATGTGTGCCGATAAAAGCCATTTTCGCTCCGCCCGGCAGTTCTATGTGAATTTCCAGGGCGGCACGCGGCTCGGCTTTAGCGGTGTGCGGCAGCAAATTATTCTTCGTTACGACGACAGGGTGACGTGAAAGAACCGCTTCCCCGTAGCCGCCGTCGTCGTAGTCCATAGCTTTTCCGAATATTCCCTTCATACCGGTGCGCCGGCTCAATTCGGACGTCAGGTCCAGTCCTTTGGCACGCCCCGTCTTCTTGTCGACTTCCTGCAGGGCAACAAGGTCGGGTTCCAGCGAGTTTATTATCCCGGCAACGGCATCCAGATTCGAGCCTCCGTTTGCATCTTCGCCGTGATAGATGTTGTAAGTCAAAACCGTGATCCGTACCGGCGATTCGAGCTTAGCTCCGGCACAACCTCCGGCACAAACACTGAGTACCAATACGATCAGCAGAACTTTTAATCCAAATGAGAAAATCTTCATACCAATCTACTCCACCAGAAAATACTGACAAGGCCGTCCGATTGCTACACCTTTTCAGGTGTTGGGCAAACAAATGGTTTTCGATATTCGCGGTGCAGTATCTTATTTGCCTCAACACTGTTTGTGAACACTTCCTTATCAGGATCGAACTGCAGCATAGGCCCCATCGACATCGGGTACTTGTCCAAATCGACGCCGTTGTCCTGTAAATGCCGAACGGTCCGGTTCAGTGTCAGGATGTTATTGTCCCTGCTCTTTACCTTTTCCAGCACGGCTTTGGCCTGCTTGACGGAAACTTTGTTCTTTTCGCCAAGGTAGTAGCTGATATTGGCCAGGTGAGCAAGTGCCGCAGAGAGGTGGCCCTGGAAAGCGTCGGAGTTAAGGTCTTCGTATTTCCTGCTGCGGACGGCCTGAACGAAATTGTCGAAATGGTTGCCGCCGCCTTTGAATTCCTTCACCAGCTTGCCTTTGAGATCGAACACCATGCAATGCGTGTAGGACCTCTGGACCAGGTAACCTTCGGTCCCGTAGAAAATCACGCCGATCCTGTTGCCTTTAGTGCTGTCGAACATGGTGCTAATCTCGATATCCGCCGAGTTATCGACTGAAAGTCCCCGCGTCTCGAAGACCATACATTTGTCGCCGTAATCATAGATGGCGATTTCGGTGTTGGCCGTGTCGCCGGCATCGACGTAATCGGGATCGTTGCGCTCGGCCTGATAGCCGAGCCGGCCGCCGTATGCGATTACGCTGTTCGGATGGCGATTAATTCCGAGCCCCCAGCGGGCAATGTCGGTCTGGTGCGGGCCCTGGTTGCCCGAATCGCCGTTGCCGTACAGCCGCTGCCAGTGCCAGTCGTAGTGGAACCGCTGCCGGGTGAGCTTCGGCGTGGTATAAGGCGCCGGGCCGCTCCAGAGATTAAAGTCAACTTCTTCCGGGATAGGATAATCGCCCAGCGGACCGATTGAGCCTCGCCGCTTGTAACAGAGCCCCCGCGCGAAATTGACCTGGCCGATGCCGCCGTCTTCGATGAATTTCATAGCATCCAGAAGGGCGGCATTCGAGCGGCACTGTGTGCCGACCTGACACATCCTTTTGTATTTTTTCGTGGCTGCCACAAGTGCGGCGCCTTCCGGAATATCGTGACTTATCGGTTTTTCAATAAACGCATCTTTGCCGGCCTGCATTGCCCAGACGCCGCACAGTGCGTGCCAGTGGTTCGGCGTCGCCGTCGAAACGATATCGACCGACTTGTCGTCTAACATCTCACGCATGTCCTTGACAAACCTGGGCCGGCGGCCCGTGCGTTTCTCGATGGATTTGCAGCGTTCCTGTCCGACCTTTTCATCTATGTCGACTATATAAGCAACCTCGCAGTCCTTCCTGCCGGAAAAAGCGCTGATATGACTGCCGCCCCGGCCTTTGCAGCCCACTACGGCACAAAGCAGCTTTTCATTGGGACTTTTGCTTTGTCCTTTGGCTATGCCGCTGATCATCGGTGCCGAAGATACCGCCGCCGCGGCAAAAATCGAGTCCTGCAAAAACTGTCGGCGAGTTCGATTTGTCATAATAACCTCTCCTAAAAATTGAAGCCTGACTTCGTATCATTAATATTAAACTCCCGGCTACATCGCCAGGCGATATAATCAGTCAAGATACAGGAATTTCACGATAATGGCAACAATTATAAACTAAATCTGCCGACTACGGATCATCCGTGCGAGTTTCTTGCGTTGACAAGCCGGCTCGTCTAAGATAGCCTATTGCTGCTGTTCCTGCTCGATGCCGCAGAAAGATTAGATTGCGGCAGTAGCGTATAAAAGAGTCACATTTATAGGAAATATCAGGTAGGAAGAAAAGAAATGCCGCTTGAAAACATGAATGTTATGCTTGGCAAGGCCGCAGACGCCGGTTATGCCGTCGGCGCCTTTAATATCCTCGACTACAATTCGACCAAAGCCGTCATTCTGGCTGCGGAAGAAACGAACGCTCCTGTGATTATCCAGACATCTGCCAAGACGGTCATCTTCTGGGGCGCCCCGGCCATTATCTCGTGGGTAAGGCAGCTTGCCGATTCATCGAGCGTTCCCATTGCCCTGCATCTTGACCACTGCAAGGATTTAGACCTTATCGAAGAGTGCATCGAGGCGGGCTGGACATCAGTCATGATCGATGCTTCTTCGAAGCCGTTCGAGGAAAACCTTTCTTTGAGCAGGCAGGTAGTGAAGATGGCGCGGCCGAAAAATGTTACAGTCGAAGCCGAGCTTGGGGCCATTGTGGGTGTGGAGGACGATATTCACGTAAAACAGCAGGATGCACATCTGGCTGATCCCGAACAGGCTATCGAATTTTGCGAAAAAGTTGAGCCGGACTGTTTCGCACCGGCTATCGGGACCGCTCACGGCGTGTATAAGGGTGTGCCGAAGATTGCATATGAGTTACTTGAAGAAATCGCTGCTAAAGTGGCACCTCCCATAGCCCTGCACGGCGGCACGGGGCTGGCGGACGATGTGTTCAAAAAGTGTATCTCACTCGGTTGTTCGAAAGTAAACATATCGACCCAGCTCAAATATGCGTTCATCGACGGATTTGTCAATTACCACAATGCGAACGATACGGAATATAATCCCCTGAAAGTGATTGATGCCCAGTTTGGTGCGCTCGTGGCGGGCATTGTCGAGAATATTAACCTGTTCGGCAGTGCAGGAAAGGCTTAGCAGAAAAGAACGTGCAGTAGATAGGACAAAGTAAAAAGGGATGTAATAATGAAAGCCATCATTTTCGATTGCGACGGAGTTCTTGCTGATACCGAACGGGACGGGCACAGAGTAGCTTTCAATAAGGCGTTTGCAAAAAAAGGATTCCCCACAGAATGGAGCGTCAAGCTGTATGGAGAACTTTTGGAGGTTGCCGGCGGCAAAGAACGCATGAGGCACTACTTCGACAACTACGGCTGGCCTCCGGATGTTGCCGACAGGGATGTTCTTATAAAAGAGCTGCATAAGCTCAAGACAGATTATTTCATGGAAATCATCGAATCGGGACAACTGCCTTTACGTCCCGGCGTCGCAAGATTTGTGGATGAAGCTATCGCCGCTGATGTTGTTTTGGCGATATGCTCAACTTCCCACGAACGGGCGGTAAATCTGGTAGCGGAAGTACTGCTCGGCCCCGAGCGAAAGGCCCATTTCAGCGCGATTCTGGCCGGCGACGTTGTGTCTAAGAAAAAACCGGACCCTGAGATATATAACCTGGCTTCGGAGAGACTAAGCCTTGAGCCGTCGGAATGTGTCGTGGTAGAAGATACCCGCATCGGGTTGCTTGCCGCAAAAGCAGCGGGTATGCATTGCATTGTCACTACGAACGGCTATACGAAGGACGAGGATTTCACGGAGGCGGACCTGGTCGTCTCCGAGCTGGGTGATCCGCCGAACGTTCAGGTAACTCTGGAGACAATTTTATGCCGGATAAAATAACGCTCGAAGATATTCTCGACAGCAAAGAAGATGACATTTATGACATAGCCACGGATGCGCCGGGACCACAAGGTAAGCTGCCTTTAACCGAGAGTATCCTTGTCGATTCTCCCAGCGGTGACATTTTCGGCATGAGTCATAATGTGGGCATGGGGTGGGAACCGTCCAGGTTAAATCAGGAACAATTTTTGCTGTTAAGCACCCAGGGCGGAATTCGTGCAGGTGACGGCACGCCCGTTGCGCTCGGCTACCACACGGGGCACTTTGAGCTGGGCCTGCTTGCCGGCGCAGCGGCACAGCAGCTCCGGAATCTTGGTTACATGCCGTTCGCGGCGTTTTGCACGGATCCCTGCGATGGGCGGACCCAGGGTACGCCGGGCATGATGGACAGCCTCGCCTATCGAAATGACGCCGCAACAGTTTTTCGCCGTCTGATACGAAGTCTGCCCACGAGAAAAGGCGTGCTGGGAATTGCGACCTGCGACAAAGGGCTGCCGGCGATGATGATGGCGTTGGCTGCAATGGGCGATTTGCCGTCGGTTCTGGTGCCGGGCGGAGTGACGCTTCCTCCCGCCGAAGGTGAAGATCTCGGAACGATCCAGTCCATCGGAGCACGCTTTGCTCATGGTGAAGTTTCGCTGGAATATGCCAGACAAATGACGTGCCGGACATGTGCCAGCGCAGGCGGCGGCTGTCAGTTTCTCGGAACCGCGGCGACGTCTCAGGTCGTTGCCGAAGCCCTCGGGATGAGCCTTCCTCATTCGGCGCTGGCGCCGTCTGGCCAGAAAATCTGGCTGGACATGGCTCGCCGCTCGGCTATGGCTCTGGTTCTGCTGCACAAAAGCGGCTTAAGGATGAAAGATGTTCTTACCGACTCGTCTGTGCGCAACGCAATGGTTGTTTACGCAGCTTTCGGTGGCTCGACGAATTTGCTGCTGCACATCCCGGCAATCGCTCACGCGGTAGGATTAAACCGACCGACTCTTGAAGACTGGAAAAAAGTCAACCGTGATGTCCCGCGGCTTGTCGATGTTTTACCTAACGGGCCTGTCGGACACCCCACCGTCCGGGTCTTTCTTGCCGGAGGAGTGCCGGAAGTTATGCTGCATCTGAGACAACTCGGATTGTTGGATTTGGACGTCGTGACAGTATCCGGCCAGAAACTAAACGAAATGCTTGACTGGTGGCAAGCATCGGACCGCCGGCAACGATTGCGTGAGTTACTATACCAAAAAGACGGCGTCGATCCGGACGAGGTTATTATGAATCCTGAGCGTGCCGGGCAGTGTGGTTTGACCAGCACAGTAACCCTGCCTCAGGGCAATCTCTCGCCGGAAGGTTCGGTCGTTAAAAGCACGGCCATTGATCCGACACTCCTGGATAGCGACGGCGTGTATCGTAAAATCGGTCCCGCCCGAGTCTTTACGAGTGAGACCGCCGCTTTCAATGCCATAAAAGCAGGTGATATAAAACCCGGCGACATTATCGTACTTGTTTGTGCAGGCCCGATGGGAAGCGGAATGGAAGAAATCCTGCAGGTAACCGGTGCTCTGAAGCATCTTTCATGGGGCAAAGATGTCGCTGTAATAACGGACGGCCGGTTCAGCGGGGTAAGCACCGGCGCCTGCATCGGTCACATCGCTCCGGAAGCCCTGGCTGCAGGCCCGGCAGGAAAAGTGCTGGATGGAGATATAATACAGATTATTATCGACTGCAAAAATCTCCAGGGAAGTGTTGATATGATCGGAAGTGCTGAGACTCCGGAGAATCAGCAAAGCGCGGAATTTGGTGCACGCATATTGGCTGAGCGCCGCTTTCGATCCGACCTGGCCCCTCATCCGAAACTTCCGGACGATACGCGCTTGTGGGCAGCTTTGCAGGAGATAGGCGGAGGAGTATGGGGTGGTTGTGTGTACGACGTTGATGCAATCGTTGAAATGCTGAAAACCGGCAAAGGAGCCTTGAAGAAGAAATAACAGAGCAGTACATTGTGACGCTGGAATTTTGATAAGGATTTATAATGACAGACAATAAGGAAAATCTTTCGGGTGTTTTCGCTCCGGTAGTGACGCCATTCAATTCCGACGAACTTGCTCTTGATGACTTGCGGTTCAACCTGCAAAAACTCAACGAGACGGAGCTGGCCGGCTATCTCGCGCTTGGCTCGAACGGGGAATTCAGAAGTCTGACTGATAAAGAGCAGCTTCAGATCCTCGAAGTTTTCGCTGAAGAAAAAGGCGACAAAATCGTCATGGTCGGCACCGGCTGCGAATCAACCAAACAGACCATCGAAAAATCGAAACTTGTTTGTGAGATGGGCTTCGACTATGTCAGCGTTCTTACACCGTGCTATTTCGCCAAACAGATTGACGGCAACGTTCTCAAAAGCCACTACGAACGGATAGCCGACTCGATCGATACTCCCGTACTACTCTACAACGCTCCCGGCTTTACGGGCGGAATAAGAGTACCGGCGAAAACTGTCGTCGAACTATCCCGGCACCCGAACATTGCCGGCATGAAAGATTCCTCCCCGGAAGGGCCGGCCAAACTCCTTGCGAACCTCGATCTCACCGAGGACTTCCACGTCCTGTCCGGTTCGGCGAATTTTTTCTACCCGTGCCTTCATCTGGGAATTCCCGGCGGTGTCGTATCTCTTGCCAATGCTCTGCCGGAGCCCTGTTGCGAACTTTACCAGTTGTTCAAACAGGGTAAATACGACGAAGCAAAAATCCTTCACTTTAAACTTTCCCGGCTTAATCAGGCCGTTTCAGGAAAATGGGGCGTGGCCGGTGTCAAGGCTGCCATGGACATAATGGGATTCAAGTCAGGTCAGCCTCGCGGTCCGCTGAGGCCCGTAACGAATGAGGCCGCGGAGAAGATTAAACAGCAAATTATGAATGAAGGTTTCATCTCTTAACCAAAGCAATGCAGAAATCTCCAACAACTGAAAACACAACCATACTGGCGGTTGATATCGGCACGACCGGCATGAAAATGGGTGTGTTTCAGGTCACTGATGGAGCCCTGAGGTCGATCAGACAATTTTCGCTGGAGTACGAGGTAAACATATATAACGATGGCCTTTTTGGTGACATAGAACAGGACAAATGGAAACAAGCCTTTGTCGCCGGCTGCAAGGAAATGGAGGACGTCATCGGGCAAGTTGATGTTATTTCCCTTTCTGGAACGACTCCCGGATTGACAGCGATGGATAAAAACGGAGAGGCTTTATATCCTGCTATTTTAATGCTCGATCAGCGTTCGCGCCAGCAGGCCCAACGCATTATAGACACGATTGGAAAGGAGCATCTCTTAAAGACCACGGCCAATATGCCGGTTGCCGGAGGATGCTCATTAGCAAGCATTCTTTGGATTAAGGACAATCATCCCGACATCTTCAAGAAGACCTACAAGTTCGGCCACTCAAATACATATATTGCTCGTTGGCTGACGGGCGCTTTCGCTATCGATCCATCGTCGGCGTCGCTGACGGCTCTTTATAATACTGTTGCCAACGACCTGACCTGGAACGAGGATATTGCCGCGACCTTCGGCCTGGCGCCAAACCACCTTCCGGACATCGTCCCGGCACACGAAAGCGTCGGGCGAGTTAGTGAGTCGCTCGCTAAGCAGCTCGGTTTCAGAAAGGAGCCGGTCGTATTGATCGGCGGTAATGACGCCGTGCTGGCGGCCTATTCGGTTGGAATCAATGAGCCGGGGGACGTTATCAACGTCAACGGCACATGCGAAATCTCTCTTGTGTGCCTGGATCGATGCCTGCCGTCTGCCGATTATAACATCCGGGCGCACGTATTGGCCGATCGATGGCTGACTCTGCACGTAATGAATGCCGGCGGAAAAGCACTGGACTGGTTCAGAGAACTGTTCTGCAGCGAATTGAGCACCGGGGAGTTTTACGACGATTTCCTTCCATCGGCGATTGAAAACTGGCTTCAGCAGGAAAGTGGCGTGACGTATGTCCCTTATCTTATGGGTTCTCGTTACAGCCTGGAGCCGCTCAAAGCACAACTTTTGGGATTGACTCATCAGACTACACGCGAGGAAATATTGGCTGCAATCGTCAGAGGGCTATGCGAATATCAAAAAACACATTTGGACGATATCGGAAGGAATATCTCTCTTCAAAACGTAATCCATGTAACAGGTGGGGCGACGAATCCCACTTTGATTCGGGCAAAATCTAAGTGGATGAAAGACTGCGAATACGTCTATGACGAGCAGTCTTCGATGAAGGGGGCCGCTCTGCTCGTACTGAAATATTTTGAGAATCAAGAAAAGTCATAACCGGTTACTGCAAGGGAAAGCAATATTATGCTCAATCTTCATCCACTGATAATTCTTGCTGTAGGCATGACGACGGTCATTCTTATGATTGCGCTGCTGAGATTGAATGCGTTTATTGCTTTGATTACCTCGGCAATAGTCGTGAGCCTGCTTGCTCCGGGAGACCTGGCTGAAAAGATAAGCCGGGTAGCAACGGCATTCGGAAGCACGGCCGGCAGCATCGGCATTGTCATCGCTCTGGCTGTGGTTATTGGCAAGTGCATGATGGACAGCGGAGCGGCGGACCGCATCGTCAGGGGCTTTTTGTCGCTGCTCGGAGAGAAACGCAGCTCCACGGCGCTGATGGCCAGCGGTTTTGTGCTTTCGATTCCGGTATTCTTCGACACGGTATTCTATCTGCTCGTGCCGCTGGCGCGGTCCATGTACAGGCGAACAAGAAAACATTACCTAAAATACGCAATGGCTATCACAGCAGGCGGAACTCTAACACATTGCCTTGTGCCGCCCACTCCCGGCCCGCTTGTCATGGCCGACAACCTCGGAATCGATATCGGGGCGATGATTATGATAGGGGCGCTGGTGGCATTTCCCTCCGCTTTTGTCGGCATGTTTTTTGCGGGCTGGGTGGACAGGCGGCTGAATATACCGATGCGACCTCTCAGCGGCGAAATGTCCGAGCCGGAGCCGCTGTCAGACAATCAACTGCCGGGCCTGCTGGTCTCACTTCTACCGATAGCCCTGCCCGTGCTGCTTGTCTCAACGAATACGATTGTCCATACGATGGCCAAAGGAGCTGCCGATGATTCGGGGCTGAACCGGGCCGCCGGAATCACCGCTGTTCTGGGCAATGTGAATCTGGCAATGCTCATATCGGCGGCCATTGCTATGCTGATGCTCAAGAGCAAGCGTGCCCTGACGAACGTTGAACTAGCCAAGGTGGTCGAGGCCTCGCTGATGAGCGGCGGCATGATTATCCTGATTACGGCCGCCGGCGGCGCTTTCGGCGCGATGCTCAAGACAGCACAGATCGGCCCGGCCATAGAAAACCTGTTCAAGGGCAGTGGAACACAGCCGACAGGAGGCCTGATGCTGCTGGGCCTGGGTGCTTTTATTGCTTCAATGATTAAAATCGCCCAGGGCTCGAGCACCGTCGCGATGATAACAGTATCAGCGATGATCGCCGCAATGATCCCGTCGAAAGATGCATTAGGCTATCACGCCGCTTATCTGGCGACGGCAATCGGCGGCGGCGCGCTGATCGGCTCGTGGATGAACGACAGCGGTTTCTGGGTCTTTGTGAAAATGACCGGGCTCACCGAGGCCGAGGGCCTGAAATCATGGACGCCTATGCTGGCCGTAGTCGGTTTCGCAGCGGTCGTCGTCTCAATTCTCTTGGCTGTGATTTTGCCAATGTCTTAATCGCCCGGTATTGTACGACTTGGATGTACCCTGAACTGACTGACCACCCGCGGCTCCCGATTGATTACATCATCAGGATCAGCAAGAAAATCAGTCTCACTGTGAGCGTCCACGCCGTAAACGGTCACGAGAAGCTCCTGCGTTTCGGCAGCAATCTCGAATTCCGCCCATCCATAAGTATGGCAGGCCAGATAATCGCCTTCGAGCAGCTCGGCATCAATCAATCCTTCGGCTCCGGCATTGTTTTCATTAAGGCCTATCGGATCATAGTCAAGAGCTTCGAGTTGAGTATTCACGAGGCTTTTCAGGAAGTCATCTTTGTCGTTAACGATACTATCGGTATCAGGCGCCACGGGTGCCCTGTCATAGATACCTTTGAGAAATGAACTCAACACGCCGGCAGATGCGGCCAGATTCACGGTCGATGGGCCCAGCAGGGCATCGAAGAATGCGACCGGTCCTGTGACGACTTCGAAAGCACTTATGGGCACCGACTCGATAACCACGGCATCCTCTGCTGAATCAGTAAGCAATTCCTGATAGGCAAGGTTGTTCACAATGGTTCCATGAAAATCGGCAGCAATAAATACTACATTCTCGATGGAGTTCTCGTGGATGAATTTGAGCAGTTCGGTCCGCTCGGCGGCGTAGCCCTCGAACCGGTCCTCGGCGCCGATTATGCCGAAGTTCTGAATTGGCTCAGGGATTATGACAAATTTCCATGTGATGCCATCCTGCTGACTGATAAATAGGTCGTTCTTAAGACAGTCCATTTGAGCACGCCCCAGCATCGTGCGATTAGGGTCAAATGTGCCGGCCAGAAAGCCCTCGACCTGGTTCGCATCGAACGGATCCGTGATAACCGGAAAAGGCGCATCTCGAAAAGACCTCGCATCCGTAATAAAAACGATTGCATCGCTTCCGTATGTGGCCTTGCGATAGAACTTTGGCTTTCCGTGCATGCGTACATCATTGGGAGTGTCCCACAGCTCATGCCGTATCGGATGATACTCACAGAATGCCTGCATGGCGTCCTGATAAACCTGAGTTTCATTAACGAAGTTGACATCATCCGTGAAGAGCGGCGGCTCCAAAGGGTGAACATCAGGAGCATCCGGCGACTGGCACGGAGCTGCGCCGCCGGCAAAGTTATCGACAATTTCATGATCGTCAATTGTCGCTAAAATGGGCGTTGAGGCATTTAATAAAGCCATTACGTTCGAGCCGAATCGAGTTGATAGATTCTCTGCTTGTTTGATACGAAAGTCATCAAGCGTGCGTGCTTGAAAAACACCTTCGAGTGCGGGCGTCTCGGAATCGGCGTAAATGCTGTCTCCGAGCTTAATGAAGAAATCCAGATCACGCTCCGGCACATTCTTCAGACTGGTAAAGGGTGGCGGTTGTTGCCAGTCTCCCGATGCTCCGAAACGCAAGCCGGCACTAATACCAATATCAAAGGGTGTTCTAAACCGGCCAACTGCGGATTCATTATTTGCATCGGTAATACGATAGTAATATTGAGTCGCCGGCAAAAGCCCGCAAATCTGGGCCTTCACCGGCTGATTCACATCCACGACTATAGTGGTTGCGTTTCCATCAACGATTGCAAAATCATCAAAAGTAGAATACTCAAACGTTACCTCTCCGAGAGCTGTGCTGTGTGCCCACAATACAGCGGTAGTTTGCGTCACATCGCCGGACGCCACCCCATTCGGCAAAGTGGAAATCTGCCCGCCGGCTGATGAAGTAACAAACACTGCATTCAACATCCAAACCAGGGACAAAACCGCAGGACTAAATTTCAATTGCCTAGTCATCTTCCAAAACCTCCAGGTTTCCCAATTATACTATAATATCATGCATTTCTCAATACCTTCATCCCTTGTCTGGCTGAAAGGTAAAATCAGCCCCCAAAAGCAAAAATTTCAACAAACACAATTTTTTGAATTTTTTTGAATTTTTTTCAAAATCCTGATCAACATTTAGCCCACGACAAACGCCTCTAAAAATGGATAATTGATTAGGTATCTAGTTTTGTGCTCTTATGCCTTATGAAATAAGTATTTACACGTATATATTCAATTGCTGAATGAATGAAGAAAAATCGGGAACTTCTTATACGGAAGAAATTAGTATGTATTTGATATTTGCTGCAGACTGAATAATCATTGTTAGACAAAAGAAGGGCGTGAAAGAGGAAAAGTACCGGACACTTTTAATTCTCATTTGGATATGTATGAAATTATGATATTATTAGATTTGAAGCTTGTAGGAGTGTATCAGTGATGTGTTTATGGGAAATCTTTCCTATTACAAAATATAAAAATAGCAGAAAAGAAGCATGTCTTAGATCAAGAGTTTGTTGAACAGGACTTTTTAATATAAACACTATAGTTGCTCCTCATGTCCTGAATGAGACAAGACAAATTCTTGGTGGCGGTTATTTAAGCTATATTAATAAGTTAGAGTCACTCGGAACAGTTAACAACATCAACTTATACATTGGATTGTAGGGATGTCTGAAGGTAATGTTAGGTTGATTTTAACACTATGTATCAAAGAAGGAGATCAACGACTAAATAAAATTGTCTTGCTGACAGATCTAATGAGCCCTGATGAGCATCGAGCTCTCGGGCTATAATATATGACTATTTGAAACAAAAGACAATTCAGATTATACATTGAGAATTGAGAGGTGTAGACATGTCTGTATGTGATGCTCATGATACTGTATGGGGAAGCAGAAAAAAGATGTCTGTGGGTGAAGGTTTTCTCCTTGCAGCCAAGTTCGTGCAAAATTCCCCTGTACAAGAAAAGTGTATACAAAAGCATATGGTAATTTATGGAGGCTCTCGCGAGCGATGGATTAACTTGTTACAAAAACGTCAAGGGACAGACGCCTGGTTATTATGTGAAGAGTGTGTGGAATTTTTGAAGCTTAGTTACTCAGACAAAAAAGGAGCTAGAAAAGCCGCCAAGAAATGGTGGAAAGATAAAATCACAGCTGGGTATATGCCAGGGCAAAAAAAGAAGAAGATTAGGCTCCTAAGAACTATCTTTAGTCGAAAAAAAGAACCTCCAGATAATTTGTCAAAGTTCAAATGCGAGGTGTGCGGCAAGGCACTAAGTGTCTTTTCAGGTGGCTTTTTTTTAATTCCAAGAGATACAGATGCAATAGAGTCGACGCTTGATACAGCTCGCTATATATGTCCGTGCTGTGGCTTCGTCTCTTGTTTTGGCTGTTCGGCTGATATGAAGGTGCAGAAAGTTCTTTGCAAGCATTGCAATACTCACATGGAATGCGGGTAGGAAAGTGCAATAAAGGTAAATAGTACTTTTTATATATTTGATGGTTAAGTAGGAACAAAGGCACAAGGGCAAAGGTAAGATAAAAGAATGAAAGAGATGTTGTCAGGCCTGAGAGGGATTTTATGGAAGAACGGCCCTAACTCAAAAAAATAATGAAGGATACAGCAAATATAAAATAAAAGGATCAAGGTACGTCTTACCAGTTAAGAATCAAAGACAATTTTCGGAATGCCCAGTGAAGACTAAAGTGCTGAGTCACGGAGACCTTGGTATTTAAGATTTACGATCTGCGATTTACTATTGGTTATTGCTCTGTCTTCTCCTTCGACTTATCTCCGGATAGCGTCTGAATCCAATTTGACATAATAAATAACGCTGTGTAATGGAGATTTTTTATGAATTTTCTTAACATTTAATTCCTGGAGTCGTATAATAGATAATAAAAGAATGCAGAAGTCAGAATTCAGAAAACAGAATGGGAAAAGCGGAAATCAGGTTATCAGGATGTAGGATATCTTACTATTTCCGATTTAAGATTGATTATTTCTTATTGGTTCAAATAACAGTGTTAATCGGTGTAAATCTGTGTCTGACAGAAAGCGATTTGAAAAAACAAAGCCAATTTTAAACAGAGCAAATGAGCATAAATGCTTATGTGATAAGTGAATATGAGGGATTTTGTGGTTTCGGGCGGCGAAAAAACAAAGCCAAACAAAGCCAATCTGCCGGGCTTCGCCCGGAAATCCTAAATACTAAGCTCTAAATTCTAAATGACGACATGTAACAGAACCTAATTTGAAAAAACAAAGCCAATTTGCAGGTGGGGCAAATCGTCGTAAACTCTTATTTGAAAGGACAATATGGCAAAACAACGCTTGTTGGGGCACGAAAAACAAAGCCAAACAAACCCAAATTCAGTGATAAGGCAAAAGGGATAAGTCATAAGGGGAAAAAATGACAATTTACCGATAGCCTCTTATGCTCTTATGCTCGTACGCCTTATGTTCTTATGTTCATTTGAAAAAACAAAGCCAATTTTGGAATGGGCAAAATAACGTTATGTCTTTAATAGCAATAGTTTATGAAAATTTATGTGGATTAGGGCGACGAAAAAACAAAGCCAAACAAAGCCAATCTCGTTTAGCCCCCGAACCTGCTCCGGGGGTATAAAGAACAAGGCCAATTTAATATCCCCAGCAAATGGGCGGGAAAAAAGAGAAGGGTATCGAAAACTCGTTTTTCACCTCTTGAATGGCCAAAAAATGCTTTAATTTCCAACAAAGTGTGAATATAGCACGGTTTTTGAACGATAATAATAGATGTTTGATACTGTATAGGGTGCGTTTACAGGCCGGTCTTGTGCCGGCGATGGTCGTAAATGCTTATGGAGACGTTATATGCGAATCAGGTACGTTGTTTCAACTATGATATTCTGGGGGCGTGAACACCCCCTTTCCTTCGAGCAGGAGTGCCAGTACCTGCAATCGCTGGGCTTCGGGATCGAGTTATGGCCCAATATCAAGGGCCAGCATGAGTGCCGGTACGAGAGGCGTAACTGGCCCAGGCTGGCGGCGGCGACGGAAGGTATGCTGGTGGCAATGCGCTCTCGCGACGATAATCCGAGCTTACAACAATGGAGCGAGCAAATCGAGTGCGCCAAGCTACTTAACGCCGGTATAGTAACGAACTTAAAGAGTCTTGGTCTGCCGGACGTGCCGGAGCTGGACGGCTGCGCTTTTGCCGGCGATGTAATAGAGCTTGCCGAGCAGAACGATGTGAAATTGAGCCTCGAAAGCGGCCCGCTGCCGATGCTGAAGCATGCCCGCGAGAGGTTCGAATCGCTTTGGTTCTGCCTTGATACCGGTTTTGCCAATGTGGACAGAGAATATTCATTTAAGCAATATGTGGATGAGCTGGCCCCGCACGTGGCCCATCTGCACCTGACGGACAATTACGGCTATATGGACGATCATGTGCCGCCGGGCCTGCAGGGCGGGATGCCGAGGGAAAATTGGGATTATCTGCTGGATGCTTTGAGCAAATACGACAATGATGTCGTAGGTTCGTTCGAGATGCATCCGTGTATGCCGGCAGTGATGATACGCCAGGCCAGCGAGTTTATGTTCGACGCCCTGAAATGGCCGAATCGGCCTCGAAAACAGCCCGGTTATACTGATGCCAGTTATAATCCGATATAAGAGAAAGAGAATATTTAGGATAAAAGTCAGGAATCTCTTTGGGATAGCCTTGTTAATGTAGCTTTTTATATTTACATTTTGATGTTCATTGCTTATTGCTTGTGTGTTAATATAGGCAATATGGGCAAATGGCCAGGTAGCTGTTTTGGAGATATAAATCATGAAAATCGTCATTAATACATTAGCGATAGCTCTTTTATTGATCAGTGGCTGCCGCTCGCAACAGGAAAGCTCGTTTCGTACCGGCTATGATTTTAGCGCGGTAAATAAGGTTGCTATTGTGTCTGTCGAAGGAGTTGTGCCGAGTGAGGTAGCAAAAGATGAAATCGCAGATTTCTTCGCAATCGAGCTTTTAGAACACGGCTATGCTCCGATGGGCCGGGCCCAGGTAAGAGCAACTCTTGCAGAGCAGGAAACAAATAACGAGATAGCAGACCTGACCACTCCCGAAGGGGCTGTCGCTGCCGGTTTGCTTCTCGATGTACCTGCTGTTCTGACGGTTAGAATTCCTCACTTCGGCAAAGAAATATCTATCACGGCAACTATGATTGACGTTGAGGACAGCAGTATTCTGTGGCTGGCCAATAATAAAGGCAGCGGTGGGGGAGGCTTTTCATCCATGTTCGGCTCGAAATCGCAAGTTAGCGAGGAGGAAAGATTATTAGGTCCTCTAATGGGTGATGTGATGGGGATGAGTAATGAGCCTCTTGCTCCCGAGGATGCCGAAAGGGCACAGCGAATCATAAAGAAAATGTGCAGGAGCCTGCCCGCAAAGCAGATGCAGGCATCACCTGAATGGTAAGCTCGGCAAGACCTAATTTTACACTTAAAGTTTTGAACTTTGATTTTATTTATGCCCTGCCGCCGACAGGAAAGCTTCGATATTTTCCGTCAGAACATCGGGGGGCATACCGCCACCGCACGAAAGGATGATGCGGCTCTTATCTTCAACCGAATCGAGAGCAGCTTTAACGCTGTTGCGAACGTCGTCGGGGTTGCCGGCTGCGAGTACGTCCCGCGTGGGGATGTTGCCGAGCAGCGTTACGGCATTGTTTGTCAGCTCTTTCATCTCGGCCAGCGTATGCTGGAAGCTGAAATTGAATAGATTCACGCCCATCTCAGTCAAGTATGGGGCACATACCAGCCCAGCAGCATCGTTATGGAAGAATTTCACGGCGACGTTGAACGATTCGAAAATACGCTGCAGGTAGGGCAGGGCCATTTCCTTAAAATCCTGCTCGCCCAAAAAGCCTACGATGTCGTCGAGGATAAAGACGCCGTCGATGGAAGGGAAGGATTCGAGTTGCAGTTCGAGCCAGTCGATTATGAAGTCCGTTATCGTCCCGAGCAGCTTATGGACCTCAGCCGGATCGGTTCGGACGGCCATCAAAAATTCCGTGCTGCCGGCGAGGAATGAAGCGATATTCAGCGGACCGCGCGAGACCATGAATTTGATGCCGTGGCCATACTCTTCGATTTGGCCCTGGTAGTGCTTGAGCCGATTGAGCGTGAAGGGCAGCAGGCCGTCTTTCTTCGGATTCGGCTTGGAAATCGAACCGACCGCCTTGATATCGGCGATGATCTTATCAGCGTAAGGCATCTCGTCGAGCTGCCAGGAACATTTGGCGCCGAACGCGGACGGCTCGGTGCACATGCCGAATTCGGACCAGAAGCCAGGCAGAAACATGGCATTGGGAAATTGCTGCACGGCCCTGAGATTGGCCTCGTACCACATCTGCTCGCTGGAGTAATAATCGAGTGCTGAGATGCCCGCCCAGCCGGGAAGCCAGGGGCTGTCGATTATAAAGCCGACCGGCAGCGGTTCACAAACTTCGCCGTTCAGGACGGCCAGCAATTTTTTCCATTGGTCATCAGTCATGCTGCTGCGGGCTTTTTACGGAAAATATGAACAACAATGCAAAGAACGATAAAGCCGACAAGCAATGCGATTCCGAGCCACTGCAGCTTCGACCAGAGGCTCCAGACGCTGCCGAACGCCGCTGCACCTGCGGCCAGGGCCATAAGGACATTCCAGAGGACACGTTTGCCGCCGGTAGGCATGTTGTTGCCCATGAAAGTCTTCTGGTTCATCAGCAGGAAGAACGCAAAGTACGCAATCGGCAACAACACCATTGCGAAGACCGATGTCGGCACGGCAAGCCATGGCGCGGCTTCTTTCCAGAAGAACGGGCCGAGAGCTCCAACCGATACCATCAGGCTTCCGATTCTCTGTGTCCAGCCTCTCGGAGCCCTTCCCAAAAGCTCGCAGAAGCACAGGCCGTTAATTGTCATCAGCATCGTCGCCGCACCCATTGCCATGCCCATGACACCGAGACCAAAAACATACTGAGCTATCACGGGGCCTGTAAGCGGTGCCAATGTATCGGCCAGGTTGAAGGCGTCGCGTTTGACCAGCATAGCCGCCATCTTTTTATCTGCATGCGGAAGTGCCTGGCAATATTGATTTCGTTGTTCCGGCGGGAGCTGTTTCCATTCTTCCGTTGAAAGACCCATCTCGTGGCGGACACGACTGCCAAGTAAGCCATTATACGGGCCGACGAGGTTTGCCGCCGGCTCAACCGTTATCTGACCGCCCGGTTCATCGGCAACAAGACCTTGTGCAGGCACAGCATGAAACTGACTGCTCGATGCTATGACAACACAGCCGGTTGCAATAATGAAGGGGATGAACAGGCCTGTTGACAGATCGAAGATCGCCAGGCCGCGGAAATACTTGTCCCAGCCTTTGCGGAGCATCGAGTAGGGCAACAGGAATGTCATGTTGATACCGACGGCGGTTGCCGCGGCACTGATCATAACGTCGCGCTGCTGGCCGACGATCATGTTCGTCCAGAATGGCCGGAACTGTTCGCTGACTTTTTGTATGTGGGGCATGATTATGTCGGTTGGTTTCATGAAAAGGCTCAGGTCGGGAATCAGGCCGCTCAATATCTCACCCCAGATTATTTTTCCTTCGATGCTGAGCTTAACTACAACACCGATGAAGCAAAGCACTATCATACTGACGATTGTCTTAATCATAATTTCGAATATCTTCGTACCCTTGCCGCCGGCACCGTAGGTCATGGTAAAAGTCAGGCAGATTGCGAGAAAGATTGCGCCGGCGATCATTTTACTTGGTACTTCCGGCATGACTTCAATTCCGAGGATTCCGGGCAGTATGTTCTGTCTCAGGGCCACGGTTCCCAATGCAAACTGTGGCAGCGACCAGACGAGATTTGCCATCATCGAGGCAATCAGCCAGCCCCAGCCTAATACCGGATTAACATGGCGGTTAATCGCACGCAACGGTCGCTCTCCGGCAGAGAGGGTTACGTATGCAATGGCGCTCATCATAATAATTCCAAGAATCATAGCCAGCGGCTGCAGCCACATGAAGCTGAAACCTACAAGCACGCCGAGGTACAGGCTCGAAGAAAGCGAACCGCCGCCTAAGGTTATGCCGCTCTGCAGCCAGCCGGGGCCCGATAACTTTACATACGTCTTGAAGAGTGCCCCCTTCCCTTTTTTCTGCGAATCCAGAATCATTTGACGATCCTTTTCGATCCGTGGATTCATGTGCATTACCTGCTGTTCTGCCTCTTTTGGCGCCATATTCAATCTCCTGCTATTGAAAAATTAAAATGCAAAGATTAAAAATCAAAATTACGGAATTGCCGCTTTGCGGCAATGACTTCCTTAATTTTACATTTTGAGTTTTGATCTTTTATTTGTTCCTTGACAAGATGTATTCTTTTGTTTTCAAAACCACTTCGGGTTCCGCTTCGTACGGCAGACATCCCGTTCCGATGCAAACATTCGGCCTATTGTCTGCAAGTGCCATAACTCTGTCAACTTCCTTTTCGATATCCTCGAAATTTTTTGAAGTGATTGCCCGGGCGTCCATGTTGATTCGAACCGTTATTTCGGGATACTCTCGCATCTTTTCCATAAATTTTTGCTGGTTAGTTTTTGCCGGGCAGCAGACATACCCCGTTCCTGTACTTAGAATATCATCAAGAATCGGCAAAGTATCGCCTCCCATTATGCAGGGAACAGGATGACCAACAACAGCGGCGGTTTTTTGCATTATTTCCTTGAGTGCTCCAAGCTCGATTTGCCCGAACTGTTGCGGAGACAGCATCGGAGGAGTGGCCGCCGATTCGAAGAAAGCGATATCCAGGTCATTATTGACGACTTCTTTGCAAAACTCGACCTGGCCGGTTACGAGATGTTTTAAAGCCTTGGTTACCAAATCAGGATCGATATGAATCTCACACAAGAGACTCTCAAATCCGACGAGATTTGCCGCCAGGGAGAAAGGGCCGCTCAGTGGTATTCTAACATCAGCCTCCCGGCAATTATCGGAAATACGCTTAGCCGCTTCGATAGCGATCGGAATCCTGCCGGCCGTCTTCGGATCGAATGGCACCAGGTTAAGCAGCTCTTTTACTGTCGAACAGGGATATTCACTGATTGCAGGGATTGCATGACCCGCCGCTCTGCCTACGACTGCACCATACGCCTCGGCTTCCAGGTTGTAGATATCGATGCCAACTACTATCGGCCTGTGTTGATATATACGATAGGCTTCGATGTGACCTTTTGTAAGAAGCTCGATATCCCGCGAGACCTCCCACGGACTCTTGCCAATAACGGTAGCTGCATGTTCATAAATAGAGGGACAGAATTGCACGTGTTTTGATTCCTTTACTGATCGTTTTATGCTTTACTTCTACGCTCAATCTCGCGAATGACTGCCGAATTGTCCAGATCGCCGTCACCGGCTGCAATTGCTTTTTCCAGCACTTCCAAATGTACCTTTGAGAGCGGCAAGTCCTGCTTTAAATTCTCCGCGTATTTAAGCATGATGGAAACATCCTTACGATGCTGCCTCAGCCTTGCCTGGGGCGTAAAATCACCTTTCAGCATCTTTTCGCCTTTAACGTCCATAGCGGCAGAATAAGCCGGCGTGACTTTTAACAGTTCGAGAAAGGCCTTCGGCTCAAGACCGAGTTTGGCCGCAAAGACAAGCCCTTCAGCCAAAGCCAATCGGTTCAGCCCCAAAATCAAATTACCGGCAAGCTTCGCTTTTGAGCCGTTTCCCGAAGCACCCAAGTAAAACACATTTGCACTCAGAACCTGAAAAATGTCCATACACTTTTCATACGCCGCTTTGTCTCCTCCCACCATAAAGACTACTTCTTTATCTCTGAGCTGCCGGCTTGAACCGGAAAAAGGGGCATCAAGAAAATAAACATGCCGGTCGGCAAGACGTTTTGTCAGCGAAACTGTTTCATCAGGCTCGCCGGTGGTCGTATCGATGATATATCCCGACACTTTCTTCGCTTCCATAATTCCGCCGGGACCTTCTACAACCTGCAGGACCGCTTCAGTATCAGGAAGTGAGAGGATAACACGCTCGGCTTGTTCGGCGACTTGTGCAGGGTTATTGACAACCTGTCCACCCAATTGCTCAAGGAACTCGCACTTTGCCTGGTCGATATCGAAGCCGACGACATTGGATCGATCAGCTATCAGACACTCAGCCATTGCCGAACCGACAAGACCAAGACCTATAAGACCGATATTACCAGGCACACTACTGCCCTTTCGCTCTACTTAAGTATTGCCAGCATTACCAGCACACAAGCCAGACAAATTCCCAGCGTCACAACAAAACCCACCAGTGATTGCTGTGACGGCTTGACGAGGAAAAGCCCGCCGGAAGTGTACCAGCGGCTGGATTGCGGCACAGCTTCTTCCAACGGTAATTCGAGTTTCTCCTCCTGGCCGATAGGGACGTATATCTTCGTGAAGAACTTCTCAATCGTATCGCGCTTCGGTGGCTTTGTTATAAGGCTGCCTATCACACCGGCGAGTACGCCAACTACTATCGGTGTTCCGATAGTTACATCCCGACTGCAATCAAGAACGTACCGGCTTATTAAAAATGTTGCCGAGGCAAGAATCGTGCTGCAAAACATCCCCGTTGTGTTCATCCGTCGCCAGAGGATGCCCATTGCAGTTGAAATCCCGACAAGGCTAAGGATATTAAAATAGTCGAGAATTGTTTTGACCAGATCGCTTCTCATTAGAATGGCCATGACCAACGCTAAAAGAGCGATGAAAATACCTATAAGGCGAGTCACACGCACTAACTGTTTCTCATCAGCGTTCGGATTGATATACTCGCGATAAATATTCTGAGAGAATAGCCCTGCGACCGTCACCTGGACCGCATCGCCTGAAGACATCGCCGCCGCCATTACACATGCGAGCATCACGCCCTGAAGTTCCGGCCTGAGTAATCCGCGGATTGCATCGCCAAAGGCAGCATCTTCTTGAATCTCTAAACCTGTGTTGAGCAGATAAGCCAGCCAGCACAAGCCAAGCACGCACCAGCCTATCGTGCAAACACGTTTGAGGATGTTGCCGTATGTGAAACCGATCCGTCCTTCCCATTCGGTCCTGCCGGCCGCACAGACACTCATCAGATGCGGAAAAGCCAGCGCCGTCAGCGGCGCGTTTATGGAAAGCAACAACACTGTCAGCAAACTAAATTCTTTCGGATCGAACAAGCTAAGGTAACTGCCGCCCTGTGTCCCTAACGTTGCCCGCATCCCGCTCATGCCGTCCACCCGGCCGAGGGCGACTGGAATGGCGATAAACGACAGGGCTATTATCATCAAGCCCTGAATCATGTCTGTACGTATAGCAGCTATTATCCCGCCCCAGTAGCTATAGATTATGAACACTGCCGTAGTTACAAATAAGATACCGAAAAACCAAATCTCGCTTTCTTCGGTCATCGCCTTGCCCATGACACCTTGTACAGTTCTGGTCGTAGCGAGCATAACGCCGGCCAGGAATACTATCATCCCCATCGCTGCGACAATAATGTACAGCACGCTGGCTGCTTTACCGAAACGCTCCCGAAAAAAGTCGGCCATTGTCAGACACCGCATTCGCCGGATAACAGGTGCGATAACCCAGTAAAATGGCGTCCCGAACAACCACATCCACGAGACCCAGATACCTGAGGCCCCGCTCACGACTCCCTGGCTCATTACTCCGGCGACGTTGCCGGGGTGGGTGCCGGCGCCGAAGGCGTGCATAACCATCATCGGCCAGCCGAACTGTCGGTTGCCTAAAAGATAGCCTTCCTGGTTGTGAATACCTCGCTTGGCCCACCAGCCCATAAGGAGCATTCCGGCAAAATATAAAATTAGGACGATCCAAATCGCATAATGCAGACCGAGAATTTCCATTTAAAGCCCTTAAAATGTATGACTATTCGAATTAGTGCTTTTTGAATAGTATAAAACGCGGCGATTTGCAAGTCAGAAAGTCTTAATGGGAACTTCCGCACCCGCTTTTTCTGCCGAGACGTATGCACTGTATATCGTCGAGATGCAATCGGCTGCCAGATTACTGTTGCTCTCCAGAGCATCGCCGTAGGCTATGGTTCTATAGAAAGCTTCAATCTCCTGCGGGTATCCCGTGAACCAGTCCTCATCCGGCGAAGGATTCGACCAGCCCTGTTTTGTGCCGGTTTTCTCTACAACGTAAATATCTTCGAAATAATTTTCAACGGGATTATATGTTTGCATTGCCGTGTTGGGATTGATATTGCAGATGGTCCGGTGATTATTCGCCGAGACCTGCAGCCAGTTATGTATGCCGCCGACGAGGATATCGGAAGCGACAATATCGGCAATCGTGCCGTCCTCGAACACAACATGCATGAGAGAAAAGTCATCGATATCGTGGTAATCGCAGCGGATGTGCCCCTTGTCCTCGAAACCGGGCAATCGGGTCAGAGCATGTGTACGGGCCGAGACGGCCTTAGGCAGAATCGGTTTGCCGTTTTTTGCGTTGCCTTCGACGCGTTTTAAATAAAGTGCCGCCGTTAGCGGGTGACAGCCCTTGCCTATCATCACGCCGCCGCCGGAAAATTTCCAGTAGGCATACGTAGTTGCATGCGAGCCCGAGTGCGCCTCTTCACCGTATATCCAGAGGATCTGGGCGCCGGTTTTCTCGATAATCTCCCGCTCCTTCTGGATTGAAGGGGCGTAAATCCAGTTCTCAGCGTAAAGGATTTTGCCCTTGCTCTTCGATTCGGCGTCAAGCATCCGTTCTATGCTGGCTAGGGAATGATCCAGAGCATCAGCCTTGGGAAAGGTGTCACCGTTAAAATCCTCCGAGCCGTCGCCGAAGTAGCCCGTGAGCGGTTTTTCCACAATGGCGAACATGTCCCGCTCCAGAGCGGCGATCGCAATTGGCTCGTGAGCTACGGGCGGCGTACAGACGTGAATGACTTCAACCTCGTCGAGCAGCTTTTCAAGGCTCTTGTAAGCACGAATTCCTCGCTTCTCAGCATAGCTTGAAGCCTGGTCGGTGTCGATGGCATATACACCTTCGACCTCAACGTTTGTGCCGTGCACTTTCTTCAGACATTCGAAATGAAACGTTGCGGCAAAACCCGCACCAACAATTCCGGTACGAACGGTTTTCTTCTCCATTTATTCATTCCTTTCCGAAAAGGTTGTGTCACAACATGCTCATAGTCCTTTTGACTAATCAAAAGGACTATGGACTTGTATTCGGACGATTATTCTGTTGGTGCCGATTAATATCACTCAGCGATAAGGTTCCCTGCGCCATTGATTCTTTCCACTCAAATCAGAGCTAACTTGCCAAATCAAAGGGCGAAATGTAGTCGCCATACTTTTCGGCGGTTTCATTAAGACGTTTTCGGGTTGCCTCGAGCGTATCGTAAACCACCTGTGGACTGCCGGGCACGTTTTCCTTATGGTATTTCTCGACACGCCCAATCTTGGCCAGGTTCTCCGGCACTCGAATGGTAAATTGATTGATGTAATCCTCTTTGGTGTAGTCCTTATCAAGGACCTCTTTGAACAACGGCACAAGGTCTTCGTAACGAGGAATCTGGCCGGTCGGGCAGTCAATCGTTGGTACGTCACCATGAATACGCAATTCCATCCACTTGACCCATACATGTTTGTCGGGCACGTCATTGACAAAGTTGCCTTCTTTGTCCCTGAGGAAGTAGTTTACGCCGAACACTAACGGCGGTTTTTCAATGCCATCTACAAAGCTGATGTTGTTCTGAATGTATTTGCCGAGAGGAATCGCAAGAAAATCCTGGATGCTCATCAGGTTGATTTCCATTACGCCCTCTTCACCGATAATCGCAAAGGTGGTTTCGGTCTCAAGAGAAGCACCGTAGGAAACTATGCCGTGGGTCCAGTCATAGGCCTGCTGCACCGGAACAGATGCTTTAGGATCGCGTCCGCCATATATAACGCCACCAAGCGGGACGCCCTCTGGATTTTCCAGCTCGGGATCGCAATTGGGCAGGGCTGTCAGAGCTACCGTATATCTTGCGTTTTTGTGGGCCAGCGGGATTTCTTTCCCATTAGCATCCTTCTTACCTTTGTGCCACTGACCCGAGAAATTCACACCTTCATCCGGCGTCTCTTCGCCCATACCGAGCCAATATGGCTTCTTGTCCTTGACTAAAATATTGCCGAAAATAATCTCGCCGGGCTTATGCAGAATCTCCCATATCATGGGATCATTTTTTTCCGTGACGTTCTGAATGATGCCGAAGATACCGGCCTCAGCGTTCACAGCCCGAAATTCACCGTTAATATTTCTGAAATATGCTATATCGTCGCCTAAAATTGTCTCGCTGGGCAGCATTGCCGTCGAAGTTTTGCCGCATGCGCTGGGAAAAGCACCGGCAAGATACGTCTTGCGACCGCCGGGGCCGTAAACACCGGATATGAACATGTGCTCAGCCAGCCAGCTTTCACGGTCGGCCTGACGGATGGTGAGCCTCAGGGCCAGCTTCTTGAGCCCCATCGTATTACCGCCATATTGAGTATTGACGCTGTAAATCGTGTCTCTCGTATAATCCATGTAGATACGCTTGTTTTCCACATCCACGCTGATCATATCCTCACTCATTTCTCCGCATGAATGCAGAAAGCAGAAAACGTTCTTGTCTTTCTCAATCTTGCAGAATTGATTATAAGCAGTTCGATAGAGTAAATCCTCGTTGTGGGCCACGTACCATGAATCTGTTATTTGAACGCACGGAACACTGAACACCGAAGCAGCCGGCCCTAATGAAAGGAACCGAAGAATCATTGTCCTGCCATTCATGGAATCTTTTAGCAGACCTCTCATCTCAGCGAGCCCTTCTTCCCTTTCTATCTGGTTCAGAGCCTTGCTCAGCGTTTCTGTCTTCGGCACCAGGTACTTGGTTGCCTTCCTGTCGCGGCCTTGATCATAATATCCATCGAAATGACAGGTATGTCCGGGTGTTTCAAGAGGACTTTCCTCGCGGTTTTCGATCGCCATTCGTCGAACATGCTTGACATCTTCCTCAGAATCCGTGCAGACAAACACATCCTGCGGATTGGTAAGCTCAATCGCATCAGCAACAAAAGCGTGTATCTTGTCATTATCCACAGACATTAGCCTGTTATAGCTTTCAGCCGTAAGTCTTTCTTTCAGTATTTCGTTTACATTACTCATTATTTAACTATTACCTCCATACGAGTTAATATAGTCAAAAAACCGTTTGATTGTACTTTTACACCTGTTAAGCGTCAAACAAAAAAGCCAGCACACCCGCAAACGGGATTTACTGGCTCGTAATTTGTCCTGCCATCCTTGAAAGGACCGCGAACAACGTACTTAAATAGCTTTTACATAAAGAGAACCGACACCTTTCTGCAGGTCGGTAATCATCTGTCGGCCCATTGATCAGCAGACAGCAAATGCCACCCCCTGTCAATCTGCCTTTTTTATTACGGGGGTATTATCCGGGAAAATTTCCATTTATCCAAGAAAAATCTTTGCGTTCTACGAATCTTTTTCGCTGTTAAACGGGACAGGGCTGTCCAGAGTGAAGATAATAACACGCTCTCCGGTCACTGTGCTGATATCGGTATGAAGGCTTTTTACACTTTTTCCAGTAAGGTCAGTAATTATCCGCTCCAGCAGTGGCCTGGCTTTTTCGAGCAACTCTGTTCTGATTTGCTTTATAAGAGTCCGTCCCTTCATTTCGTCGGACGCCCCGACAAGCTGCTGTTCAGCAGGGGTTAGAACACGCTGGAGACGGACAACTATCAAGTCGTCAATGATATAGGTCTTGGTCTGCTCAGGTCCCCGACCCATGTATTCTTTCTCAAACTTGATCAGGGCTTCGCTAATGTCAGCTTCTAATTGTCCTTTGCTTTTGGCCATTGTGAACCTTTTTGCCCTATTTGATTTCCAGAGTTATCAAGAAAATTGATTATTATATGAAACAGGGGAAATGTAAACAGGAAAATGCTCCAGTGAAAGTACGATTCAGGAAGGAATATCTCTTTTTCGAGTTGATAGCAGTATCAGGTTCCTAATCGCTTCGGTATCTCGTGCTGCGAACCATCGTTTCTCGAAGTCTTTTTCCTGGGCTACCTGGGCAATCGCCATCAGAGCCCTGAGGTGATAATTTCGCTCGTCTTTGCTGCCGGCCAGGATGAACATGATTTTGACGGGGTCGGGAGCGTGCGGGAAATTAATGCCGTCCCGAGCACGTATGAGCAAGACTTCGAATTTATGCTCACCCTCGACTACGATGTGCGGTATAGCAAAGCCCGGCTGGACGACCGTGCCGCCCTCAGCCTCACGATGGAGGAATTTCTCAAAAAGAACGTATTCATTCGTTTCCAATTTCCCGGCCAGAATCGTGGAGACTTTGCGGAAGATATCTTCGGCACTGATTTCGCCTTCTATATTTAAAATTTGACATTCGCGAATTAGGTGGTCGAACCTGTCCTCGATGACATCATCCCGCTCCAGCAAAATATCGCGAAGCTCGTTTTCGAGAGTGACCGATTTCAATTCCCTGTCAGTCACGCGTTCTACCACGTGCATAACCGCCGAGGCCCTGCTGACCCGCCGGTAAACATAAAGCAGAAACCACGCTGCGCTCGAGCCGATAAAGCCGGCAGTAATCAACAACGGCACCAATCCCATATCGATTATCAAAGCGCCGTAAGCAACAATCGCTGCGATATGAATATAGGGATACAGCGGCGATTTGAACTTGGGCCGGTAGCTTTGTATCCTGCTTTCCCGCATGATTATCACGCTGGCGTTAACGAGAATGAAAAGGATTATCATTAAGGTCGAGGCCGTCTTTACCAGCAATTCAAGCTCGAGAAAGACAATCGCGGCGATCATAAACAGGCCCGTGAACAGAATGCTGATATGGGGTGTTCCGAATCGTTCGTGAACATGTGCCAAAACCGGTGGCAATAGCCGGTCCCGGCTCATCGCCATCGGATAGCGGGAGGCCGCCATGATTCCTCCGTTTGCGGTCGTTACAAAGGCGGCCACGGCGGCCAGACCGAGGACAGCAAAGCCTGCCGGACCGGCGAACTTACCGGCCGCCAGTGATATCGGCATCAGGCTGCCTGTCAGTTCCTCGCTGTCCACAAGACCCACCGCTATAGTAACAACGGCAATATAAAAAAGAGCAACAACGAACCAGGCCAAAAGCATACCGAGCGGCAGGTTTTTGCCGGGATTCTTCACTTCTTCTGCAATGCTTGCGACTTTGGTCAATCCGCCGAAACTCACAAAAACCAGCCCCGCTGTAGCAAAAACGCTGAACCAGCCCTTATCGAGAAACCCTTTGAACCGGACAGCCTCAGCCCTCCCTGCTCCGAAAACCACAAAAAAACCGAGCAAAGCCAGCAAAATTCCCACGAGCAAAATCTGGAATCTGCTTGTGTGTTTGACGCTGATGATGTTTACGGCCATAAATCCGAAACAGCAAACCACGCCGAAGGCCTTGAGGTGCCACGGAACCGTCTGCACTCCAAAGACCTCATGTAGTGTGACCTCAATCAGAACGGCCATGCCGATAACGGCAAAAGCACTTTTCATGGCAACGGAAAACCAGTTTGCCAATCCGCCAAACAGCCCCCAAATCGGTCCCAAACTTCGTTCGACGTAGAAATACGTACCGCCGGCCCGCGGCATGGCCGTGGCCAATTCGGCCTGGCTTAAGGCACTGGGCACGATTAGCAAAGATGCAAAAAGATAAGACAGAATTACAGCCGGCCCTGCCGTTCCATAGGCGATGGCCGGCAGAACAAACAGGCCCGAGCTAATCATCGCCCCGGCCGCCACGGCGAAAACATCAGCCGAACCGAGCTGTTTTTTTAACTGAGCCAAATTAATGCTTCCAAATTAAGCCGATACTCACTCAACCCTCGAATCTCCCCTGTATTTACACAACTTGATATTATGGCCTCTGATTTGAGGTTACACGATAAACCAAATTCGCCCCAGCGTCAAAATAAAAGCTAATTAAGAAAAAGTGCTGTTTCTATGAGTGTCGGTGTATAAAACAAGCCGGGCAGACAATCCCGGCGTTTAATCATACTCGGAACCAATGGTCCGATGTTTTTCGAATTTGTGGAACCACTCCGGATGATCAGTCTATGTGGCCCAACAGAAGAAAAACCGCTTCCTGGCGGGGCGTCGTCAGGGTCGCAGCAAGCTCTTGTCTGACTTTGGGCCATTCTTTCCTGGCCTTATCCCTTGCCTGCTGCAGTGCATCTATTTGCTTTCTCAATTCTTCGTCGGTTGTATCTTCCCGGCGCAGAAGATCTATCAACATGTCAACATTTCTGTAAACCTCGCTCAACTCTGCGAATGTTTTAGGCAGCACCCTTCCCATCTTATTCTCGGTCGGCTTTATCCACTTAAATCCCAAATCCTTATCTTTGTTTGAGAATATTCTGGTTACGTTGCTTGCTCTAGCTAAAGAGTCTTTCATGAGCCTTATCTGGTTCTCATACTTTGGCTCGATTATACTCCATTGTGCTTCGCTCACTCGAAGCTCATTTATCATTGCCAGCCTATGCATCTCCGCTATATATTCAAGGTCCGATATTCGTTCCTGCAGATGTTGATCGGCAAACCATTTCTCAATTGCTTCTTTTTTCTCCGCGTCGTTGAGTCCACGAGTGAGTTCCCGGGGAGGGAGGGCAATTGACGATATGGGCTTTGGAGGCAGCTTTCTGCCTCCAAGTGCGCATAACGTTAAACATGCGACCAAAACAAAAAACAGCTTTTGCTTTACCATGATAAACACCTATAATCTAATAATTAAACATTGCTTGTCTTGCTCTGACTAACATTCGCGCTATTCTCAGTCTTGAGACCAATCAGAGCCATCCCAACAATACCAATACGGCTTCCTGGCGAGTCGTCAGGATTTCGCGCAGCTCCCGGCGTGCTTCGGCCAACTGTTTTTGGATTTCCGCTTCTTTGCTCCTTGCCTTCCGCAGAGCGGCAATCTTGCGTCTGAACTCTTGCGGGGTCGTACTCTTTTTTACCAGAAGGGCGCGAAGCTGTTTGGCGAGTCTCTGCGCCTCGGTCATTTCGAAGAGGAGCGTGTACTTCCAGGGTCTGTCCCACTGGAGTTTCGGTACGCTTGCCTCTGTTTGACCGCTGCTTGAGCCGTCTGAAATGCCCGCTTCTATTGTAGAGGTTGCCTGATCCCATAGGTTGATAACTTTTTCAAGTTTTGGTCTAATGATGTTCCATTGCTCTTCCGGAACACGAAGTGCATATTTCACAGCTAAAAATCTAATACTCCCTTCCTTTTCCATCTCATTCTTGAATTCTTTTCTTCTCTGGTCCGTCTGGAGCCATAGCGGCATTCGTTTCCGTGCACTTTCCGGCCAGCGTTCGGCGATTTCCCTACGTCGTTCCTGTCGCCACCGCTCTTTCCGTAGTTCCTTCTGGAGCTTATCCTGTCGCTTGAGTTTCTCTAACCTGCTTTTAATTTCCCTTTTCCTTTCCTCGCTCATCTCTTCAGAGCGGCCGGAATCATTTGCGAGGATGCACGACTGAAAAGGCGCTATACGTATTAATCCCCCAGCGGAGAAACAGATCAGCAATATGAGCACCATTTTTCGCTTTTTCATAATAATCTCCCTTCAAACAATGATCGTACGTCTTTAAGGCTGGAATGAACGTCTGCTTTATATATGAGACGTTCGCCGTGTAGAAATGTTCTTCAAAAAATCGGAAAATTTAATTAGCCGGATGAAAAGACCGTATATCGAACGTCAGTGAGCAAAATCCGCTTTCCTGACAATTTGTTTGCCCCACATGCAGGGCATTTGTCAAAGTGCTACCTGCGGCGCCGGTGAGTTCCCGAAGTTTGCCGATTAATACGAGGCGGAGCGACTGGCCTGGGTGCCCGGCTTTCTCTGTTTACCGGCCGGCTTATCTGCGTCAATTTTTTGATGTGGATATGTTCTATCGCGGGCAGGCGCCGCCTGAGATTGGAGATGGTCTGGGTCCGGATCGGCTCGTCCGTTAAAATCCTCAGGGTTCGCAAGGCATCAAGGCCGGTCAGACGGCCAAGGGCGGCACCCCGGATCCGGCCCTGAAGGGTCATGGATGTGAGTTTGTTTAAGCCGGCAAGATACTCCAGACCACTGCCCGTGGGGCAGGAAACCTTGTTAATATACAGTGTTTTCAATCCGGAGAGGTTTTTCAGATGCTGTAACGAATCTTCGGACAGAGATTCATTTTGAAGCCTCAACCATTCGAGATTGTTAAGGCCCGCCAAAGACATCAGATCTGCATCCTGCAGCGAGAATCCGGACAACTCCAGCGTATTGAGATTTGTCAATCCGGACAAATCCAGTCTCACCTGTTCGGCCGAGGCTCTCGAATTCGGATGCACGCTCACATCCAGCACCCTCAGGTTAGTCAAGCCGCCCAACTGGTTCAGTCCGCTCTTGGTCACGCTGGACAGGTAGAGCTTAAAATACTCCAGTTGTTTTAACTTGCCTATAGACGCCGTTGCCTTGTCGGTTACGACCTGGCCCATGAACGACAGTTTTTTCAGACTGCTCAGAGACTCGATGCAGGACAAATCCTCGTCGGACAATTGCCTGCCGTCAATAATAAGTTCCTCCAGGTTCTTCAGGCCGGCAATATTCGAGATGTCTGTCGGGGCACTCTGGCCCTGCGGCACCTCCAGCGAAACTTTCAGAGACTTAAGATTCTCAAATGAGGCGAGGTTTTTTGTGTTTTCGCTGTTAAATTGTAAGCCTTCAATCGCCTCGAGGTTTGGCAAGGCGGCCAGATGCCTAACTCCCGCATCGCTTATTTGCGTAGACGCGAAGCCGACCTTCCTGAGGTTTGTCAGGCTCTTGAGATGCGCAATTCCCGCAGCGGTGAAATTCGTTGCGATTTGGATTAAGTACAGTTCCTCAAGGCCTGTGAGTCTTCCAATAGATTCAAGGTCGGTGTCGGTAAGCCGATAGTCGGTACCCCGGAGGGTCAGGCTCTTGAGGCGAATGAGACCTTCCAGGTTCCGGATGTGCCGGTTCGACAGGCCCGTCCGGCCCCACAGACAAAGACGTTCGAGACGAGGCAGCCTGGCCAGTTCCGCCAGACCGGGGCCCCATATCATGCCCATCTGTATCTTCAGATAGCGAAGGTTCTGCAGTTGTGCAAGGTGCTTGAAACCCGCATCCGTGAGCCCTGTCTCTAAATCCAGGTACTCCAGAGCGGGCAGTTCCTTGAGCACGGCCAGGCCGGTATAGCCAACTGAATATTCCCGATGTAATTCCAGAGCCTTGAGAGAGCTTAGTGACTTAAGATGCTCCATCTGCTCGTCTGTCACGCCTGTTCCGCTCAGGCACAGAATTTGTAAACCGCTCAGACGAGACAGCGGCTCGAGCACACGCTTGCCCACATCACGCCTGCTGACCAGAGATACTAACGTAAGCTTATATAAGTCATTTGGGCCGAGTCCCGAGAGTCCGGACAGGTCGTCAGGGTCGTCTACGCTGTACCTGTTTTGTAGAAAATTTCGTGACAACATCGAGAGTTTTGTTGAATCGCCCGGTCTGAGCCTTAGTACAATCCCGAGTGTGATGTTTTTGTCTGCCGGCACCGCTACATCACCCTGAGCCCTGCCTGCGAATTCCGAGACGTTGCCCAAAGATATGAGTTTCGGGTTCAATCCAAAAGGCAATGATGGATCGGAGCCGGGATTGAAATATGGACTGAGTGGATGATGATTCTCGATGTGCAGATTACCCAAGCACTGGTTCGATGGAAAATGCAGGATCTTGGTTGCTGCCTCAGCCGGGCCTCTCTCTATTGAAGAAGATATCCGGGCACACAATCCTGTGGCTAAGGCACCGGTGATTATCACTATCGGCCATACATGCTTTCGCTTAAGCACTTACCTCTTTCCTCTCCACAGCATAAAGCTTAGTGTATAAACGTCAAATTTTCTCCCAGATACCAATTATTGTACGCCCGAGAACTTGCTTTTGCATAGCAACCATATCAGATAATATTCAATCAAGCAATCCCATCAGCACCAGTCTTGCCTGCTGGCGGAAATCCAGCACTTCTCGAAGCTGCTGCTGTGCTGCTATCCATTGCCGTTTGGCCTTTTCCCTTGCTAAACGCAGAGCATCGAGTTTCTGACTGATTTGCTCCGGTGTCGATTGCGGGTCATCCAACAACATTTGAATTTCTTCACAGAGTATTTCGCCATCGGATATAGGGCCGTCCGAAGCCTGCCTAACCGGGAAAGTCTGAAAGGTTCCACCGGGGCCACTAAAACCGCTGGTCTGGAACTGAAAGCCGCCGCCAAAACCACCTCCGAAGCCCTGGGCGCCTCCCGGGCCCGTGCCGAAGCTGGAAAAGTTGTTCTGGAAAGGCGGCTTTGTTCCTATGAACGCCTGCTCTCGATAGTGCTTGACTTTCTTCAATCTCGGTTCGATGACTTTCCACTGCTCGTCGCTGGCGCCGAGGGCTTGCTGCATTGCGAAAGCTTCTTGTTCTTCGGCCGCCTTACGCTGCTCTTCGGCGAGCTGCTGGAAATACTTGACCTTTTCTTCCGGGCTCATCTCGCGCAGCCGCTCGAAGTCCGGCTGGGCTGGCATTCTCCGTGGTCTCATGTTGCGCGACGACATAGAGCCGGAGCGACTTGAGGAGCCACCCGATCTGACACCCTGAGATAACAATTGCTGGGCGAACATCCCAAGTACGAGGCATACGGCCAGCCCAAGAATCATTTTTCGCGTTGACATAGCGAGCTCCTTTCGTAATACAATCAGTATATTAAAATTTGCACTCTCCGTCGGAATTGTTCTAAAAGCTGCTCATCTTTGGCATAAGCATCTATATCAGACTTTTTCGCGCGGATCGTAAGGACCGTGGTCGGTGACACGCCCATTTCGCTGAACACGCCTGGTTCGCTGAAACCGCCCATACCACCCATGGCTCCCATCATACTACCCCCCATACCACCACCTCCGGAACTACCGCCGAAACCACCCATACCTGCTCCCATTCCTCCCATCATGCCGCCAGATGAGGTTCCTCCATACATTCCTCCCATACCACCCATCATGAAACCTCCCCCGCCGAAACCGCCGCCTTGACGGCCTGACCCGATGACTGTGAGAATAATCCATTCTTCCGGCTGCACTCCTCGAATGTTCGAGGCATGCTTGAGCGTCGTAATCAGGTCCTGTTTGAGCTCTTCGACCATCCGGCTGTTGTACTCATGCGCCGAGTCGGACCCTCTCGTGCTCCGGGATTCTCCGGGAGAAAATACCTGCTGTTTTGCCTCCTGCCAGGTTGAATCGACAGGCTCGGCGCCTTGCTTGGTCACCTGCACTTGTGGTTTCGGTGGAGGCGAAAACGCAAAGTTCACCTCCATCGAGAACAGCACGCCGTAGCCCTGTAGATAGGTCGCCTCTGTCTGGCGATTGTCTCTTCCGAAAAAATCGCCGAAATCCGTAAAGACGCCCTGAATCCGGCGAGTCTCCCTGAACCGCTCATCAAGTATATGTGACATGATCTGCAAATCTTCGATTATTTCCGCAAGGTCTTCCTCTTTGACCTCCGCGGCAGGAACCACCAGGACCTTCCGGCTAGCCATAGGCGCTAGTGTAGACCGGTAACTGGTTGAGCGTCCTCTTCGCCGTGGAACACGTGTATCATCAACAGCTTGCGGGAGCACCCACCCACGTTCATCGTACCGACTTTCTACTTGAGATACCCGCTCAGGAGTATAGTTCTGTTTTTTCTGATCTTTCACGACTTTTACGTAGCTCAGCCTGGGTGGGTTGAAGGTATAACCTTCCTTTACAGGCTTCACTGTGCCGGACCAGCCATAATCTACTATGCAGGTATAATAGCCATTCTCATCCGTAACAGGATTACCTGGTAGACCTTGCATTAAAACACCGGATAGAACACCAGGATTACCTGGCAGACCTTGCATCATAATATTATAGTAGGGTGCCCAAACCTGACCGGAAATAGTATATCTAATTATCTCTGGTGTGTAATTTTCATTGGTAAAGTCGGAAACAACCTTGGTATATACCTTGCTGGCTGGTCGGAATAAATAACCTTCTTTTATGGGTTCTACCGTGCCACTCCAGCCATATTCAACGGTAGCGCTGTAGTAGCCTCTTTTATCTGTCACAGGATTACCAGGAAGGCCTTGCATTTCTGCTCCCTGTAATCCAACCTTACCGGAAATAGTATTAGTAATTATCGTCGCTGCATAGTTTTCGTTGGTCCGATCGGAATTAACGTTGTGGTATATTATACTTGCTGGTGTGAATGTAAAACCTTCTTTTGTAGGTGTTACTGTGCCATCCCAGCCGTATTTAACAACAGCACTGTAAGAACCTCTGCTATTGGTAACAGGGTCACCCGGCAATCCTTTCATTATCACGCCGTCCACTCCGACACTGCCGGAGATGATAAACGTTTGTACTTTCCCTTCGGGATTTGTTTGAGACGGGGCAGGACTTGACATTGCCAAGCAGAATACGACAAGCACAATAATTGTTCGAGTTAAAGATTCCATTTTCTTATCCCTTCATTTTAAGGTTTAATTCTCAGATACATCCGGCGTCGGGCCTGTTCGTTCCGCATCCAAAAGATTATCCGTTCGAGTAGCAAGTGTCACCAGGCCATCCCCAAACCGGGAGCCCATGTAGTCAAAAGCCGCCGCTACGTGCTGGCGTTCCTTGATACGTGCTGCTTCGAGTATTCGGGCGAACTGCATTAAGCGCTGGTCCGTTAAAATGCTGACCTCTGTCAATGTCTGCTCGGCGAACAGTTCCATATCGCGACGTACCTGCTGGACAAGCTCTTGCTTAAGCGTATCGTTATCGGTTGCCAAAGCCAACTGCAGACGATTGTCAATCTCAGCAAGCATTTCCTGTCGAATCGCCGGTTCGAGCGATGATTTAAGCGAGCTTTCCAGAGCGGTCTGAAGCTCATGCACGGTTATTGGTTCAGGCGCCGAGAAACGCCCGCCAATAAATCCGGCGCCAATCATCAACACCGCTGCGGCAGCAAGCTTCACAAGCCCACTAATTAACGATGGTGGGGCAAGCCCCACCCTACGCCCTTCGTCAGCCATAAGAGCAGCGCGAACCTTTTGTATTACGCGGTCGGCAGCTTCCTTAGTAGGCTCGACCTGCGAGAGACGTTTGAGGCGGTCGTGAATTTCGTTTTTATTTATTTGCGACATTATGTGTCTCCTTCTTGGAAGATTTATGTTCATTGGAGCCAAGAACATCCCGAAGGTTACGTATGGCCCTGGAGCACAAGGCCCGTACCTGATGGGATGTCTTGCCTAATTGTTCCGCGATATTATCGTAAGACTCCTGCTGGAGGTAACGCATGACAAGCACTTCGCGAGATGACTTCTTTAGACGCCCAACTGCGTCCAGCGTCTCGGCCAGCTCTTCCGAATGAATTAGCTTGCCGAGCGGCGAATTTTCATTCGAGACCGGCTCGGCGACCTGCCCCAGCGCTAAAACTTTTTGCTTTTGACTGCGCCGCCAGTCGAAAGCCAGATTGATTGCTGCTCTGTGTGCGTAAGCATTCCAGTTGGCAATCCTGCCGATGACTCTTGAATTATTAAGTTTTATGAATAATTCCTGCATAAGTTCCTCGGCGACATCTTCGCGCAGTGTCAGCCTTGTCAAAAGCGCGTACAAATCCGCTCCCGATTTATCCAGCAATTCCAAAAGCTCTTTTCGTCGGCTTCTCAAATAATCTCCTGCTTATCGGATTCTCACACTTCACCATTATAGACGAAAAAGACCTGTTCGGCGCAACTTCTTATTCGGGAGAATTTTTTTTGTCGGTGCCGGGAGTGCAAAAAAAAGCCGGCCACCGTCTTTTTATGACAGGGACCGGCTTTTGTGTGGTTATAATGCAATCAGGTTATTTCGGAACCTTGAATTCATATTTAAGGAATTCGTCCTTGTCAAGGTCCTTGCCCTGGCAGCAGAGAAGAACGAAGCCCTCTTTTGTTTTCTCGTATTCGAAATCCTTGCCGCTGTACAAATCTTTCGGCAGACTGGCTGGCAGTGTATCGGGCAGCCGGCCTGTTTTGGCCTTGGTGATATAAATGTCAATCGCTGCCTTAAGAGCGTTGGCATTGGTCTTTGCCCTTACTTCAAGAGTGCAGATTTTAGTAACGGCCGGCCACAGGGAAGCGGACAAGATTGATGCCGGATTATCCTTCGCTTGCTTTTCTGCGTTTTTGTGCATTTGCTCAAGCTGGTTTCGGGATTGCGGATAAGGCAAATCAAGCGCAATTTGCACACTTGTGATAAAGTTCGAATAATATTCCCTGCTTGCTGCGAAAAATTCTTCATCCCCGTTGCGGACTTTCTCAATAACTTCCTTAGACATCCCGTCAGGGACATCACCCAGCTCATCCAGAATATTACCGATTTTCTCCTTGCGTATCTGCTGGAGGGCGATTTCCCTCTCGCTGCTCAAAGCACGCTTAAGCGTGTTGGCTCCGCTTGTAATGTCATACAACTGAGTCTTCAGCCATGTAAGGGTCTCGACATCATCAGGCATCTGCGAAAGTATCTTTCCGATATGCTTGTTTGCAAGTGAGTTAAGCGCGTTGCCCACCAGATATGATATCAGCATGCGGTCACCTACATGCCGGGACATTTTGTGAATGGTAAGGCATTTGCCGAGTGCTGCTTTATAATCGCCTTGCTCGGCAAGAACTTGGGCGTTGTCGGTTAAAAGAAAAGCCATCCTCCGTATTTTGGAAAGCTCGGGCAGCAGTACTTCAAATCCTTTCGATATATCGTAGCCCCAGTCACAGTTCGGTACTCCGGCGGCCGTCTCTACAAATTCTATAGCATGCTTGTTGTCTTGAAGATATTGCCTGATTTCGTCGTTCGGCTTTATCTTGCCATCCCTCAAATCAGTCATCATCTTCTCGACATCTTCACTCGGCTCTTCGAGTATTAAAAAAGCCTTGTAGTAAAGGACCGCCGCGTTGTCCGGCGGATATGCAACGGCCGGCGAAACTGATGTGATCAATATTGCTGCAATACACGTTAAGGTTAAGTTTTTTTGTTTTGTCGATTTCATGATTCTTTCCTTTAAAGGTTATACACCGTTGAGTTCTACACTTAATTCTTCAATTGTTGCTTTGGCTGGCTTCGATCCCAACTTCTTGAAGGCCTTGTCGGATTGTTCGTCCACCGCTTCGATTCCACCGCGGCGCCAGGCGAGGTTAAGCGACATTGCCGACAGCATCTCAGCGGGAGATTTCGCAACACCGACTGGTTCCTTCGGCGATTTTTGCTGCACGGGCGGATTCTGGTAAACCATCAGCAGACTGACCGCTATGAATATCACCGCCGCAGCGGTGAGCTTTGCTGGCCTGCTTCGAAGAATTATCCGGGCGGCGCTATGTTTGCTGCTCTGGGAAGTCTTGTCCATCGCTGCAAACGAATCATCTAAAGTCCGCTTGTCCATTTCTCCGCTGGTTTTGACATGCAGCTTTTCAAGTTTTACAAATTCTTCAATATTTTCCGTTTGTTTCATTTGGTCACCACACTGCTTATGATTGAACGAAGTTTATCCAGGCCGTAACGATACCTGCTCTGGACTGTGTTGATCGAAATACCAAGGGCCTCAGCAATCTCCTTGAACCGCATTTCCTGATGCAGATGCAGCACAATTATCTCTCGCTGCTCATAAGGCAGACGGCCAAGCAATTGCTTTGACCGCTCCGATTGTTCACAGTCAATTGCTTGCTCAACCGGATTGCCCGAATTGGACGGCATTCCTTCGGCGGCATCCAGCTCAACATCCCGGCTTGCCCTTAAACGGTTTCTATCTCGGGCGGCGTTCGCTACGCACATTGACAGATAACCTTTCAAACTCCCGCTCAGTCGAAAGCTTCCGGTCGTGCCAGCGAACGAGACAAAGACATCATGAACGACGTCCTCGGCGAGGCTTCTGTCTCTAAGTAGTGTAATCGCCAGTCCCAGCAGGTCATCTTTGTACTTTTCATAGAGCATCTTCAAAGCTTCTTTGCTGCCGCGATTAAATTTCCAAACAAGTATCTTCTCGTCGATCATCAAATCTGCTCGTCCAATCAAAGAAACGGCCGTTTCTTGCTGTTATAACGAATCACACATCCATTTTAGTCTAATTTTCTTCCTAATTCAGAAAAAAGCATATAAAAAATCAAATAGAAGTATCTTGCAGTTGAAAAATAAGTTCTACGTAATAATACGTATTTTTAGTCTCTAAATATGCTTCATGGTACTTCTTCCTTGACTTTCAGAATCCATTTGTGCTAAGATAAATCCAGCATCAATGATATAAAGCCGTTTGTGACTCTGATTAATAACATGGGGGTGGGAGGAAGAATAATGGCAGGAGTATCAAGTCGAAAAAACCACTTACTTATTTCTACTATCATCGTATTTCTAATTATGCTGTGTACAACTGGTATTAGTAATGCAACAAATCTGGGTGATACTAATGTGAACAAAAGCAACTTTGGAAATGCACGAGAATATTTCTTAACTATTGGTAGTGAAAGGTTACATTTTATCGCCCAGCCAAAAGTTGGATATGTTCTGAAAATTAGGGATGAGATTAGGTTAAAAGAGAACTTCAACTTGTTATTAAAGGACACCAGAAACGTATCAATAAGCCCTGTTTGTGGATCGAGCCGTAAAGGTCTTTACGTCATCTATAATAACCAATCAACCAATGGAGCTTGTAGGACCTTTGATACATTCAAAGACCATAGTTATATTCAATACATTGCTCCTTTATTCTCATCTAATGGTGAAACAGTAGCAATTATTCCGGAGATTGTGGTACGTATCAAGTCAGATACGGAAATCGATCTTCTAACGAAATTCTGCCAGACTACAGGTTGCAAGATAATAAAGCCTATGGAATTTACGAAACATGAGTATCTACTCGGTGTCATCGGCAAGGATGCTACTGCTGTATTCAATGCTGTCGTTCGACTCAATGAAATTCCATTTATCGAATGGGCATCTCCGAATGTCACTATTCAAGCAACTCTGTCCTGGCAAACTAAGGATCACGATAAGGATAATCAAAGATTAATTCGTGTAAAGAATAACGGACAGAACTTCGACACCTCTGGAGTAATACCTAATGATGAATTGTTTCCTGAACAGTGGCATCTGCATAACACAGGACAATTTGGCTATACACCCAATGCCGATATCAATGCTCCTGAGGCATGGGAGATAACTACCGGAGATCCCAATATTATCATCGCCATATGTGATACGGGTATTGAATTGAACCATCCCGATCTTGTTAACAATCTGGTACCGGGGTATGATTTTTATGATAGTGATGATGATCCAACACCAGCACAGGGCGAGAATGAAACACATGGCACGATGTGTGCAGGATTTGCATCTGCTCAGGGGAATAATGGTATTGGTGTAACAGGTGTTACTTGGAATTGTAAAATAATGCCGATACGCATGAGGATTATGACTCATATCCCCAGATCGGCTGTAGCAGATGGCATACGTTGGGCCGCAGCCAATGGTGCTGATATCCTCAACCACAGTTGGGGAACATACTATGATATACTCCCAATAGTTCAATCGGCTATGATTGATGTAACAAAGCCAGGTGGGATAGGCCGAAAAGGAAAGGGGTGTGTGATTGTTGCTTGTGGAGGCAATGACAATAAGAGACTTTTTGATCCTTCAAGATTTCCAGAAGTCATTGCAGTAGGAGCTACAGATCATAATGATAACCGTTTGGACTATAGTAACTATGGTCCAGAATTAGAAATAATGGCTCCGAGTGGAAACAACCAGGTTCCTTGGACTCTTGGAATCTGGACAACAGATATGACAGGAATTGGCGGATGGAGCAACTACAACAGGGATCCTAACATATCGGACTACGTGGAAGGTTGTGCTGGTACATCAGTGTCGGCTCCAATTGTTGCGGGTGTAGCAGCTTTAATTCTATCTATAGAGCCCGAATTGACTAATGAAGAAGTTCGGCATTTCCTTACACGTTCCGCCAAGGACCTCGGAGAACCTGGACGGGATAATTACTACGGATGGGGTCGTGTAGATGCCAGGGCTGCTTTGGATATGGTTCTGGCCAAACGTGCCGATCTGAATGACAATTGGATAGTAGATATGGAAGACTTGTTGATTCTCATTGAGTTCTGGAGAACTAATGAACCATCGGCTGACATAGCCCCAGCTACAAAACGGGATGGCATTGTGGATGATAAAGATCTTGAACTTTTTATGCAATATTGGCAAACAAGAATTCCTCTTCCGGGCTTAGTAGCACATTGGAAACTCGATGAGACAGAAGGTATGGTCGCTTATAACAGTGTCGGAGAAAAAGATATTTTCCTTTCTGGTGAGATGATATGGAGATCAGACGAGGGCAAAATAGGTGGAGCCCTTGAATTTGATGGTATTGATGATTGTGCCGGCTCATCTCCTATCTTGAATCCTGCGGAAGGGCCGTTCAGTGTCTTTGTATGGATTAAAGGAGGTGGTCCAGGACAGGTGATTATATCACAGATAGACAGTTCCGGAGGAGGTATTGGTGAAACATGGCTCGGCATAGATTCATCAGATGGTAAACTTATGACAGGGCTGGTTCCTTCTCAGAATTTAAGACTTCCAGTGGTATCGCAGGCGGTTATTACTGATGGCCAGTGGCATCATATTGGCTTTGTCTGGGACGGCTCATACAGAGCCCTCTATATTGATGGTATAGAAGTCGCAAAAGACGAAACGGCTGTGGCACCTTTACTATCATCCGATGGTAGCTTGTATATCGGTGTCGATAAAAACTTAGAGCCAAGCAGTTTCTTCTCTGGCATGCTTGATGATATTCGCATTTACAACCGTGCTCTGACATTAAAGCAAATCGAGACCCTCGCAAAGTAACTAGTTGTACTCCTATAACCAGTTATTTGGTGGATTCTCGAAGGTCAGGATTATCCCTGTCTCTGGTGGGAAGAATCCGATTTATGATTTACGATACCTATGGCATAAATTTTCGATTTATGATTTATTTCTCTAAGTTCTCTTTGTTCTTTGTGGATGGTGATTAACGGATTTATCACACAGTAAGATCGGCAGAGGTCTCCGTGTTAACAGGCCGGATTCGACTCGATATGAGACCTGTTAAAAAGCATGTTGCCACACCGATTGCTCCATATAACAAGCTATTTAGCTCTGTGGCCAGCTTGACGTAAATAAGCACACTTAAACTTGCTGCGGTGCCGAGCCAGGCGTCAAGAGTGCGAACCTTCTTTGTAAAGATAGCCAGCATGAACAAGCCTGCAAGCGTGCCGCCGAACAATCCCATTATACCAAGGAAGAGATCCCAGAGATATTCAACTTGAGCTGCCGCCATAAACATGGCCATAGCCGTGCCAATTATCCCAAAAGTTACAGTAAAACCGCGTGCCAGAGCAAGATATGTCTCCGGCATAAAATTAGGCTTGAACCGGTGTACAAAGTCGGTTGTCACAGCAGTGGAGATTGAGTGTATGCTGCTGTCGAGACTCGACATGGCGGCGGCAAATACGCCGGCGACGACGAGTCCGGACAGGCCTGCGGGCATCTGACGCCAGATAAATACTGCAAAAATCTGATCGGTCGCTTCCAGAGCAGGCAGCCGCGCCGGATTGGCCTTGTAAAATACAAAGAGTGCTGTCCCGACCGTAAGGAACAGAATCCCTGCTACAACCGCCAGTATCCCATTGACCCATACAGCTTTGCCGGCTTGCTTTTGATTGGGCGTAGTCAGGTAGCGTTGAATTACCGATTGATCAGTCGTGTAAGGAACGAGCGAATTTGTAAATAGTGCCCCAAGAACCACAACAATCAGAGTGTCGCTTGTCCAGTCCCAACCGGGATGAAACAATGTAAATTTATTGTATTCGGCTCCGACAGCAACAAATTCTCTCAAGCCGCCATCCAGCGCGCCTATAATTATTACCAAGGCAGCGAAAGCCCCTCCGATTAAAACCACTGCCTGTAATACATCCGTCCATATCACGGCTTCGATTCCACCGAGAGCCGTATAGACAGTGCTGAGCACGCCTATCAGTGCAATACACAGATAAACGTTCATCCCCGTTACCGCCGATAGAGCAAGGGCCGGCAGCAGTATGACGATACCCATACGGCCTAATTGAAAAGCGATGAAAGACAGACTTCCGAATATCCGAATGCTTACATGGAACCGTTTCTCAAGGTACTCGTATACAGTGGTGATATTTAGTTTGCGGAACAGCGGAATATATACGAGAACCACAAGGGGCGCAACAGCAAGTATTCCTATATTCAAAGGCAGCAGGCTCCAGTCCGTCGCGTAAGCTCTTGCCGGCATGGCCAGGTATGTAATCGCGCTTAATTGGGTTCCGAAGATGCTCAGGCCGGCCGCCCACCAGGGAATTCGCCGCCCCGCAAGAAAAAAATCATCGGTGGATTTCTCTCGTTTTGCAAAGTAAATCCCCACACCGACAAGCACGGCAAGATAGCATCCCAGGACGATCCAGTTCAACCATACAGAGCCCTCGGATGTTGCTAACAAAACCCAAGCAGACCAGATTCCATTGTATTGGTTCATAAAAACTTATGCTTGCGACTTAACCTTCTTCCAGCCGAGGCTGTAAACTAAATTGAGCAAAACCAATCTATTCTTTCGCTGCTTGTCGTGTGGCAATGGGTACATACCCTACTTCCAGACCCGGCGGCGGGATTACAATCAAGGCCGGATCAATGTCCGCCAGTTTTCCAATCGCCGGCGGCGGAAGATAATCGCGGTCTTTTTTCCAGTTCCGGTGGAGTTTTTCCACGCGTTTTTGTAGATCCTCTCGCTCTTTATCCGTTAAATCGGCGTTGAGTAACGCGGGCTGGTCTGCAAACCGATACCAATAGAACGTCACCACGCTGCCATCTCCCGGATGCGCCTCGAAAGGCCCAGCCACGGGGCCGGGCTTTTTCCAGCAACTGTCCGGAGCGTCGGGAGTAACGTAGGGTTCGGATGGGGGGCCATGTGGCCGGCTGAAGCTGACCTCGGCCAGTCCGGTTTCGGCCGGAACGTCTTTGGGTTGTACCACAACCCATTTGGCCTTGTTATTATCATCCTTTTCCAGGCGATAATATTCGGGGAGCGTCACTAATGGTCCGTCTTTGGTATCTTTTGTCGTCACCAGTTCTTCGTTCCACTGGTAGCCGAAGGTAGTTGAATCAATCGCCTTGGGGTAGGCGAACGAATCCCAGGCTATACGCACCCTTTGCTCTTTGGGGTCAGAATAATTATAGATTCTCCACGTTGCCCACCCTTGTCCGGTAAACTTATGCACAACGGATTCCCTGGGGTCGATGACACCGTCGGCCGGAGGGCCGCCTTCAAACCAGGCCTCCACGGCATCCCAGAGCGCCTTCTTGGTATAAGCTGTAATGCGGTGAACGACCACCGATTCGCCTTTCGGTCCTCGTGGAAACGATGTTGGGGCTATTCGAGCGTAAGTATCGCCCTTGCTGGCGGTGGCCTGGGCTCTTGGGACATACTGGGTTTCCATCTGCAAAGCCCTGTTGGGGTTGGCCGGACGGCTGTCCAGAAACATGCCCGCCACGCGAGGCTCGTCCACAGTCACCTGGGAAAAGAAATAGGGCGTGAAGAAGGTAACCGGGCCTTTGAAGTTTCCCGTGTTCAAAAACAATGTCCAGCAGTTATTTCCTGTGGGAACGTTCTTTCCTGCGGTGGTGGATTTAGGCTCGGTGAGCGGCAGCGGGAGATACCCGTAGCCCCAAAGCTCGCCGCAGGTGCCCTGTTTCAGATTCAGGCCGTCGGGTGGCCACAGCACCCAGGGACTGAGCTGCGCCACGCCGTACTTGCCTCTCGGTTGATCCCAGTCCCTTCCTTTGCCAGCCCCGGGCCCGTTTGCCCATCCACGGAAATTCAACTGAACGCCGCCCATAATGAACTTCGGCGTTTCTGTGGCGAATCTCGTATCGCGCCACCAGCCCAGGCCGCCCTCGATATCCGAGTACATACTTTCGATAGGCTTGGGCTTGTCGTTCTTAGCGTGCATCCAGGTGCCGAACAGGCCGGTCTGAAAACGATTTCCCGGGTATTCCTCCAACAAAGGCCATGCTGCCACATACAGTGAGAATCCGCCGCCATACGTTTCCGGAACTCTCTCGTGAGGAACACCCAAGTATCCGGCCATCTCTCCTTTCTCGATATGGCCGGAAGCGCCAATCAGTGGCGCCAGGGGCAAGAGAAACATTAGAGCCAGGCAGGAAGTGAACAAAGAAAAAACATTTTTTGTCAACATAAGAGAACCTCCGGGAACAATTTTCTTTCTTTGTTTGCAGCGTCTTACATAGAATTCCAAAAACATACAACAGGCAATAGATATCTGTCAAGCAGGGTTTTTGGGAATTATTCAGAATGTGTGCGATATTTTATTCCGGCGCTATGTGATAAATAGGGACATACTTGCTCTGTATAAGATATTAAAACCCGATTCCTGGATGTATCTGACAAAGGTAACTATGGTTTAAAATCGTCGGTTTCTTTAAACCATTTCGGACTTTTTGAAATTGTCAGGGCGGCGTCAATCAATGCAATATGGGAATATCCCTGCGGGAAATTGCCGAGCAATCTTTTGGTTTCGAAGCATATATCTTCGCTGAACAGGCCCAGATGATTGCTGTACTTCAAGACCTGCTCGAACATATCAACAGCCTGCTGTTCTCTGCCGATCAAATAAAGACTCTTGATCATCCAGAAAGTGCAGATGGTAAATGACGATTTAGGCAGGCCGAAATCGTCGGGACTGTTGTATCGATACATCAGGCCGTCTTTGGATAATTTTTCAAAAGTATGTAAAACGGTATCGACATAAACCGGATCTTTTCGGGACAGGAAACCATAATGTTGTGCAAGTAAGTTGGCTGCGTCCATTGATGTGCCGCCGTAAAACTGAGTTAGAGCATTTGTTTGTGGATTCCGGCCTTTCTTGAGGATATCTGCTTTGATTCGTTCCCGCCAATAAGCATAGTCTTTTGCATCGTCGTCTTTCTGGAAAAACTGTGCAATTCGTGTGGCCCTGTCCATACCCACCCAGCAGAGAATTTTCGAGAATGTAAAGTGTTTTTGCTCTGTCCTGAATTCCCATATACTCGAATCCAGCTTCTTCCAGTTATTCTTAACGTGTCTGGTGAGTGTCCGGACGACCGTCCACAGATCCTCTTTATTATTCAGGGACTCATTAAAGATTGTAAGGCTTTCATAGATGACATCCAATACGACGCCGTAAATATCATTCTGCTTTTGCTTAACCGCCGCGTTTCCTATCCGAACCGGCCTGGAGCCCTCATATCCGCTCAGCCACGGCAGCTCTCTTTCTTTCAAACGCCGGCGATGATTGATTGAGTACATTATCTGAATCTTTTCGTCCTTAAAGGGGATGATGTCCAGAATGAACTGCAGGAATCGTTTGGCAACGTTATAATGCCCGAGCCTTGAGAGAATGCTTATCGTCATTGAGGAATCTCTCAGCCAGCAATATCGATAGTCCCAGTTCCTGACATCGCCGATTACTTCAGGCAGGCTTGTTGTAACTGCTGCAAGAATGGCCCCGGTTTTCTGGTACGTCAACAGTTTCAAGACAAGAGAGCTTCTTTCGACTTCTTTCTGGTAGTGAGTCAGCACCTGTGTTTTACTGACCCAGCCAAGCCAATATACTTTTGTCCGCTGAAATTCCAAGCGTATCCAGTTCATGTCCGGCTTAAATAATTTTTGATTATAGCTGAGGAGTAGGAAACAATCCTGCTGGATCGTCATCGGTTTGGAATTCACAATCTTTTCAAACGGGAGGTCCGAGTACAGATATACCGATTCGTAAGGACCTTTGCTGGTCATGGTTTTTATAAATTCTTTTGTCAACACTATCTGAGACTCATGCTGTGCATAAGCCGGACGCGGTTGAAAATTTATCCGGAATATTGGTTTGCCGCGTATATGTCTGATGAAACGAATTATGTCGGACGGGCAATGATAGAGACCTTCATCGGTCTTGTATCGCGGCATGAAATCGCATACCTGAAAGGCATTTTCACCGCGGGAATATTCGGTGATGAGAATATTGGTTTTTTCCAGGTATTTTTGCTGAATTTTATATTTGCCAACGGGTTCGATGGAGAAAAACCCGCCTTTTTCAGAGTCCAGAATCTTCGCAAACACCGATGATGAGCCAAAATCCGGAAGACAGCACCAGTCGATGCTTCCATCGCGACTTACCAAAGCGGCACTTTTACAATTTCCTATAATTCCATAATCTAAATTATTCATTTTCTTCAATATTTCTTAATCTTGATCGTCCTGATAATGATCGCCCCCAAAGACTCGTTGCTCGTTCGGAGAACCCGGCCTGAATTCCACATTAGGGCCTCTTTTTATTATACATGAAACGGTCGATTTTGGCAATGCATAAAACATAACCTGGTAAGAACAATCATTGCCAGCAGAAAGATAATTACCGAATTCGAATCGAATAAATCGGGGTGCAAGGCTGTGAAAGCAGATCCCACGTAATGATTGTTCGATGTTCTCCCGCAGGGCCGGTATACCTTGAATTATGAACGAAACCGGGATATAATAATACCATGAGATTCATCCTGGCAGCATTAACAGTACTATTAGCAGGGACCCAGGCTCAAACGGCATCTGCAGAAGATCCGCAGCTCAAGGCCTTAAGGATTAAGGAACAGCAACTTGCCGAACGACTTCTGCGAGATTTCCCCGAGAGCGAAAATCCATTGATTTTACTCGGAGATTTTTACCAGAATCGCGGCCGGACGGACCAGGCCCTGAAGGTCTGGCGGCAGGCCCTGAATAAAAATGCACGGCGTGCCGACGTTTACGACCGCATGGCCGACGTTGCGTTTACAACGGATGATTATGAAACATCGACTCGATTGTGGCGCACGGCGCTACAAATAAATCCTTCTCTGCCGAATGTACGCAATAACCTGGCAAGGTCTCTGATGCAGCTAAGCCAATACCAGGAGGCGCAACAGTTGCTGGAAATGGAAATTAACCTCAACGGTAACGATGCCCCCAGCTATTTACTGCTGGGTGCCGTCCATTTGGAGCTGGGCCGATACGAGGACGCTGAACGCTTCTACCGAAAAACGCTGGAATTGGATCCGAACAGCTTCCATGCCTGCTATGGCCTGTATCAAGTCTATGGTCGGCTAAAGGATCGTGAAAAGGCAGCGGCATATCTAAAGCAGTTCCAGCAGGGCAAATCCGAATGGCGAAAAACCAAGAAAGAAACAGTGGTCCGAAACCTTGGTCAAGCCGATTCCGAAGTCAACTTTTATGCTCGGTGTCTGGCCAGGCTATGCGCAGACGCTCGGGAACTCTACCAGGCCGGGGGCGATCACCAAACCACGGAATGGATGCTTACCCAAGCCGTTGAACTTGATCCCAACAGTGTCGCGCACCGCTATGCGCTCATGTCCTTCCACGCAGATGCCGGGCGCGTGCAGAAGGCCCTCGATGTATGCAGGGATATACAACGCCTTGACCCGAACAATGTGTCCTGCCAGCTTAACATGGGCCTGTTGTCGGCGCGGCTCGGGCAGTTCGAGCAGGCCGAAAAGGCATTGCGCACGGCCATATCCATGGCCCCGACTCAGGCTGCCGGGTATCGGGAACTTGCCCGTTTATACCTGCGGGCGAAAACCAGGCAGCTCGAAGCCCGTGACCTTGCGGCTCAGGCCGTGAAACTCCAACCGGCGGCCAACCATTATTTTCTCCTGGGATGGGCCTGTGACCTGACCGGCGACCGTGATCGAGCCATCGATGCCCTGCAGCAAGCCATAGCACTTGATCCGAATAACCAGGCCTATCAACAGGTTCTGCAGCGGATAACCGCCGAGGGGACACGTCCATGATACGAGCATTCTTTCACCGCTCCATACCTCTCGCCGCTATCGCCCTGCTGCTCAGTCTGTTCGTTGCCGACATACCGGCCCGCCCCGGACATACGATTGAATTTAAAGATGTCACCGGTCAAACCGGCATCGACTTTAAGCACGCCGACGGATCGAGCGGCAGGCGTTACATTGTTGAGGCAATGTCCGCGGGCCTGGCTTTGTTTGACTATGACCAGGATGGCGACATCGACATCTACTTCGTCTCCGGCGGCGCCCTGCGGGCAAGCCAGTATTCCCGCCCGCCGCGTAACCGGTTGTACCGCAACGAGGGAAACTGGCGATTCACCGATGTTACCGAAACCAGTGGTTTGGGCGACACCGGTCACGGCATGGCGGTCACGGTCGGAGATTATGACAATGACGGCGATCATGACGTCTACGTTACCAACTTCGGGCCCAATGCTCTGTACCGCAACAACGGCGACAGCACCTTTACGAATGTAACCGAAGCGGCGCAAGTCGCCGACGGATCCAAAGTCGGAGCCGGAGCCAACTTCCTTGACATCGATGGTGACGGAGACCTGGATCTCTTTTCTTCAAGCTACATTAACTTTACCTACGACAACCACGTCCTGGGCAAGGCCCGGGGCTATCCGGCCTACGTGGGGCCGCGGGTCTATGAGCTCACTGCAAACAGCCTGTTTCGCAATAACGGCGACGGCACCTTTACCGATATCAGTCTGGCTTCGGGTATTGCAAACAGTCTCGGTTCGGGCATGGGGACTGTGTGTGCGGATTATGACCAGGACGGCGATACCGATATCTTCGTAGCCAACGATAACGCCCCTGATTTTCTTTTTGCCAACGACGGCACCGGCGTCTTCACCGAGTGCGGTGCTTTGGCCGGCATTGCATATGACCTCTACGGCAACGAAATGGGAAGCATGGGCGCCGACTGCGCCGACTATGACAATGACGGCCGGCCGGATTTCTATTTCACCTCCTACCAGAATCAACTGGCCCACCTGTACCGGAATCTGGGCGACGGATTTTTCGAAGATAAAACCTCAACCAGCGGAGCGGGAGCCGGCACCGTCGGTAACGTGACATGGGGAAACGGCTTTGCAGACTTTGATAATGACGGTGACCGCGATTTGTTCGTGGCCGTGGGACACCTGGATGACAACGTCGCCAAGTGGGACCAAAGGACGAGCTATGCCGCCAGCAATCTTGTCCTGATGAATACCGGTAACGGTAAATTCGTGGATATGTCACAGGATTGCGGCGATGGACTCAAAGTGGCGCGCAGCAGTCGCGGATGTGGTCTGGACGACCTTGACAATGACGGCGACATTGATATTGTGGTCCTCAACTCCCGCAGTGAACCTACAATCCTGCAGAATGACACACCCTCGAAAGGACACTGGCTGCAAATCCGTTTACGCGGCACCCGCACCAACCGCGACGGCATAGGGGCTTGTGTGAAGGTCGTGGCGGAAGATATGAGTCTGATTGATGAAGTCCACAGCGGGCGGGGTTACCAGAGCCACCACGGAATGCGTCTGCATTTTGGGCTGGGAAACCGAACTAAGATTGACCGCGTGGAGGTCCGCTGGATTGGAGGAAAGACAGAGATATTTCGGAACATCGAAATCGATCGGATGATTACCCTGACCGAAGGTGATTCATAGCCTTCTTTTCACTTGCTGAGCTTGAATGCACACTGATACAATTCGCCTTTATCTAAATCCTCGCCACTGAATAATTCAATCGGTAAACATCTCTTTTATTTAGCGATTCTCCAGATCATACCGAACTCTTTTTACCTATCGAACATCGTATCGCAAAAAGGAAACATAAGCCGCCGCAAAGAATACCAGATTGAACAGCGCTAATAGCCCGATGTCCCAAATCTCCAACCGCAATGATTCCCCAAGTGACAAATCTTTCTCCTGAAACTTGGGTATCGTGTCAAAATTCGCTGGCTTTTTGGAAATGGCGTTCCAGTCTCTCACTAAGTCATCAATGCAGAAGAGAAGGTGGAGGCTGCCGGGATCTTCGGCATCCTGAGAAAGGATATATTCCTTGAGTTGATTTTTGTACCGATTGACTTGTTCCCACAGATTGCGACAGCGATGAATCCCTGTTCCCGCAACGGCCTCGGACGCCCGCTGATAAATAATCATTGGCGACAGGCATGCATATCTTCGACCTGCAAGCGCCTGTGCTACACGTTGATTGTGTCCTTCTTCGCGCTGCTGCATGACACCGTCCATGAAGGCGTTCCAATATCGTGCCGCCGCGGGAGGATTCACCGAAGGATCGTTGGGATCGGGATTAAAACCGAGGGCATTTTTGCCGAACTTGCCTGCTTTTGCCTCACGATCCAGTTGGTCCAGCATCTCGGAGTATTTCCGTATCCACACGGCGTCGCTCGGTGCTTTGTAAAAGACATCGGATACCGCCCGACCGAAGCATGGTAACAGGATAACCAGCCCGACCCAGAGCAGTAAAAGGACCACCATGCTGTTTGTCGGGTAGGCCGACCGACCGGAGATGAATATCCCCAACAGAACGAAGATGGATAGATAGAGGATAGATAAAAGAACAATAACAAACATTTTAAGCCAGTCGTTTGCGTGCAATTCAATCACGCCGGAAGAATAAATGATAATAAGGTTCACTAAAAGCCCTACGAAGAGCGGCATGCCGATTGTGATCATAGTGCCGGCATATTTGCCCAGAAGAACCTTGGATCTGGGAATCGGTCTTGACAGGATCAGGCGCAATGTCCCGGCCTCCTTTTCTCCACAGATGCTGTCGTAGGTTAAAAAAAGCGCCAGAAAGCTCAGAGGCAACGATATGATAAACACCCAGTCGAGGTCACCGAATTGGCGCAGAAGAAAGTTATGCCTGCCCTTGACTCTCCACACCGAATCGAAAGCATCGGTTCCAAAGCAGTTCGGCAGCGATTTTTCATTCCCTCCAACGCAAAAGGTTAGCGGCTTCGGTTTTCGCCATATTTCGTGTTCATGAAAAGCCAATTTATAAAGTTGGTCCGCCTGATTGCGAAAACCGGAAAGATTATCGTTGGTATTTTTCCAGTAATTATCCGACTGTACTCTATGCCCGGCGACAAACACGAAACCACTGGAGGCAAAGAGGATAATGATCAAAAGCAGCGAGAAGATAAAACGTAAGCTCAGGAGATTCTGCAGGATTTCTTTTCGTATTATTTTGAAAATCATATCGTTATCTCACGTCATATCTTATAAAAGCGGCGAACGATAGCACGAACAACAGAATATTGATTATGATTAATGCCGACAGGTTTGGAATAATCCTGGTGATGGCCGCTGCAATGTCCGGTTTCCAGGTAAAAGCAGGAAAGTCATCGAGGTTAATCGGCTCGGCCTGGGCAATCTTGCTTTCTTTCCACTTCTCGACCTCCCGGGCATCTGTTTTCGGATCGTTATACTTTTTGATAATGTCCGTATCAACTGCACCAAAGGGCGTGAAAAAACGAGGTAAAGAAAAATTGTCGGTTTTCGAACGGATATAGTCGATGACTTCGTGCCGGTACTCTCTGGCTGACTCTACGAAGTCCTGACAGCTCGATGCATCCGTACCGGCCAGAGCCGATGTCACCGATCCATAAAGATAGATCGGTGAAGCCCACGAAAGCGCATCGGCTAATCTTTTCTGTTTCAAAAGGTTTTCGATAGCGGTATGTTGCACTTTCCATCTTTCCTCGGCGTGTCGGATATTTAATGGTTCCAGGACGGCGTTACGTTTTTGTTGGGCTTCGATGGCTTCCTGATCGCAGATCACATAAAACCGGCCCATGCCTTCGTCGATGTCGATCATTTCTCCTTTGAAGGGTACCTGTTTCTCAAGTTCCCGCCATTCTTTTCTTTGTCTTTCCCTGATCTCCTTTAATTGTTCGTCTATCGCTTCTTCCGGCCCGAGCGGCCTGATATAATTTGCTAAATGATGGCTTGCATTCGGTACGACGACAATAAAGAACATCCAGAAAAACAAAGTCAGTAAAAGAGAAGCCGACGACCGTTTCGTCAGACACGATGCGAACAAACCGAAATGATACATGATCGAGATGAAAAGCAGCGAGGCAAGATACAACAAACCGATTCGCGCCCAGTCGGCGCCCGCTAAAACAACCATAGGTGAGAATTGCCAGAACAATAGTCCCGTGATAAACGCAACCGTGACGGGGATAAACAACGTCATCAATCCGGCTAAAAGCTTGCCGGACAAAACCTGGTATCGCGCCACGCCGGCCGATAGCATCAATTTCAATGTCCCTCGTTCTCGTTCATTGGATATCACATCACAGGCAACCAGAAGGGCCAGGACGCTAATTATAATTTTAAAGATCAGCGAGATGTCCAATGTGGGCAGGATTGAAACATACGGATTAACTTCTTTTGAACCGGCGCTTAACTCCGGAACACGAAAACAGCCTACTCCGATGGAATCGCCTACCTGATTTGCGATGTCCTTACTGAAAACGGAAAAAATCGTTGGTGGACGATAAACAAAGTGTTTCCATCCCAAAAGGAGGGTATCGTAAACCTTGGCCTTTTGAAGCTCCGCCTGCGTTGCAGCAACGTTAGCATTGTAGTCTTTCAATCGCTGCTGGTAGTCATTAACGAGCACCGGCATAAATACAGCGATGAGGACAACGCACAATATTGTCCCCACTGCGAATTTGAAGGTCATCAGATTCAGCAGAAACTCTTTTTTGGCGATTGTCCAGATCATATATGACTCTTTTTTACTTATCGAACATCATATCGCAAAAAGGACACGAAAGCCGCCGTAAAAATGACTAAGTTCCACAGGAGCAGCACTCCAATATCCCACATTGCCAGATGGAAAGATTCCGCGACTGGGTAGTCTTGTTCCTGAAACTTAGGTACTGTGCTAAAGTCTACCGGCTTTTTGGAAATAGTACCCCACATTTCGACGGAGAAGTCGTTATCGAAAAGCAGATGAAGGCTGTTCGGATCTTCGGCATCCTGGTCCAGAATGTATTGTTGGAGATTCTCACGGTATCTCTTGACCTGCCAGTACAGATTGACACATCGGCGAATTCCTGTGCCGGCGAGGATTTCGGAGGCCCGCTGGTATATCACGGCTGGGGAAATAGAGGCGAAGTTTCTACCGGCGTAGGCCTGCGCCAGCATCTGATTATGTTGCTGTTCCCAAAGTTTGTTCATAGAAGCAGCCTTTGCATTGCAGAATCGAGCTGCTGCGGGAGGATTGACCAACGGATTATTGCGGTCTTCGTGCCAGAGTTCATGGGCATTTTTACCATACTTGCCGGTTTCTGCGTCATGTTCCATCTGCTGCAAATTCTCCATAAATCTCTTGTGAAATTCTGCAGGAGTCAGGACGTTGACGCTCGTCTCTGCAACGATTCTTCCGAGGCTTGGGATTAGTACAATCATACCCGCCCAAATAAGCAGAAGAATCACGATGCTGCTAATCGAGTGAGAGACTCGGCTGGAAACAAATATGCCCAAAAGCAGGAAAACAGACATAAACAGAATTGATAGCAGGAATATTGCGAAGAATCTCAGCCAGTCGGCCGAGTTGATATCAACTATTCCGGAAGCCAAGACGATGATGAGATTGATTAATAATCCTGCAAACAGCGGTATGGCAAGAGCGGCCAGGGCGCCGAGGTACTTGCCGACCAGGATTTTATACCGTGGAATCGAGCTCGACAGAATCAGACGCAGCGTACCTGTTTCCTTCTCTCCGCAGAAACTGTCGTAAGTAAACAACAGCGCTACAAAGCTCATTGGTACTGATATAATAAAAAACCAGTCAATGTCGCTATAGCGACGCAGCAGGAAGTTTTCTCGACCACCTATCTCCGGCAACCTCATGAAGAAGACACTCGAATCAATCAGGTTCGGAAGATATCTCTCGAATCCTTCAACGCAAAGGGTAAGCGGTTTCGGCCTCCTCCAGAACTTTTGCTGTAAGAATGCCAGCTTATACAGTTGCTTGGCATTATCCGAGAATTTGGAAAGATTCTCATTTGTCTGCTTCCAGTAATCCTGTGACTGTTGTTCGTACCTGGCCACATATACGAAACTGCTGACGGCAAACAGCAGGATAGACAACAGCAGCGTAAAAGTAAAACGCAGGCTCAGCAGATTGACCATAATTTCTTTGCGTACCAGGTTACGGATCATAAATGTTTTCCTGTTGATATGACCATAGAGAATAAATCATCCCTTATCGACATTTCTTTTATCGCACGTCGTACTTCATAAAAGCCACAAAAGATAACACAAAAAACAGCACATTAGCTAAAAACAGTGCCGACAAATCCACAATTGCTTTCTGCAAATCAACGAGTACACTGCCTTTACAAATGAAACGCGGGAAATCCTGTAAATTAAGTGGCTGCACCTGTGCTATTTTCTTCTCTTTCCACTTCTGAAAATCCTCTTCGGACATTTTCCCATCCAGGTATTGTTGATATTGTGCTCTATCGGCCTCGGTACAGGGTGTAAAGAACGACGGCAAAGAGTAGTTATTGGTTTTGCCTTTTATATGCTCAAGAATTTCTCGCCTGTGTGCTCTGGCACTGTCCACAAAGTTCCGGCAACTGGCGACATCCGTGCCGGCCAGGGCCGACATTGCATTCTCATATACACAAACCGGTGATATACGTGAAAGGTTTGTAGCGAGCTGTTCCTGCCGGAACAACGTCTCGATATACGTATTCTCGATTTCCCAGGCTTTATCAGCATGTTCTGCGTAAATCGGTTCTCTCACGGCGTTTCGCTTGACCACCGCTTCGATCCATTCGTTGTCACAAACGAGCGAATACCTTCGGAGCATCTTCTCTGCGTGTTCAACGGAATGCCCTTTGATTGGAATCTGGTCACCCGCTGCGGCCGCCTTGAAGAAATACTCTTCCTCAAGATCCTGTAACTTCACATGTATAGGCTCCGATGGCACGAGGGGGCTAAGCTGTGCCGCTAAATAGCTTCCTGCGTTTGGAACGATCATGACAAGGATAATCCAGAAGAACAGCCCAAGCATCAGGGATGTGGCCGGGTGTTTAGTCAAGCAGGATATATAAAGACCGCCGTTATACACGGCTGAAATGAAAAGCATTGTAACCAGATACATTAGACACAGGCGAGCCCACTCAGACGAGGTGAAATCCACCATTGCCGATGAGGACAACATCAGGACTGCCACAAAAAATGCCATTGTCAGGGGAACTGCCACAGTCATCAGTCCAGCAAGGATTTTGCCCAGCAGCATTTCATGTCGTGCCACAGTGCTCGATGCTACCAGCATCAGCGTACCGGACACACGCTCACCCGATACGGCATCACACGCGACCAGAAGTGCCAGTAAACTCAGCACAATCTGATTGAGAAGGGTTATATCCAGAGTTTGTAATATTGCCAGATACGGATTAACCGCAAATGTACCGGCGCTTATTTGGGGCACTGCTAGTTTGCCTATCCCGGCTGTATCACTCACTTGATTTTCGATCCCTCTACTGAAAACGGATAGAACGCTGGGTGGCCGATACGTGCGATGATTCGTTGTGATATTATCATAGACCTTAGCTTCTCTGAGTTCCTCTTCGTCGATAGCAATGTTCGTTTTGTACTCTTTGAGTCGTTGTCGGTAGTCATTTATCAGAGCGGGCATAAGCACGGCTGTCAATACTACACATACAATTGTCCCCACTGCGAATTTGAAGGTCATCAGATTCAGCAGAAACTCTTTCTTGGCGATTGTCCAGATCATATTTCATTTCATTTATTGACCGATTCTCGGAGCCGCTGTTGCTTTTATTTTATAAAATTATCTATTGCTGGCAAGATCCGGTCCGCTAAATCTTGCCCGACCTGCCTGACATAATACTGCTTGACGACTTTTTGTGCCTCAGTATGGAATTTATCCATAGAGGAAAAAACGCTGATCTTCATAAAAAACAGGATTACAACACAAACCGCTAAATATGCTGCAGAATATCCATACTTACTACACCTTTCCAGAAGCTTTGGCTCGGGCAGTGTAGATCTGAGTTGTCGGGCCATCGGTGTCTGACGAAGACAGTGTTTCAGCACAGCAATCGCCTGTGTATTTGAGCGCATTAGTAAATCAAGTCTGTGTGGTCGAGTTTTCATAAATGACAGCGCAAGATTAACATAACTGCGCGAGACAGACCGCTGCAAGCGTCTTAAATATTGTGCTTTTATACTTTTCATTGTTATTCTTATTAACCAGCGGATACAGCCAATAGCTCGATTATTTTGTTCCTGTGAGTTCATGCTGCTCAATTTATTAAGACGCGGGGCGTAGCGATTTGTTAATCCGAAATTCTCGATTATACCCGCTTTTGGGACATGTAATGTATGCAGAAATGGCCGTCACAACTTCAAAATGATGCTACGATGCCAATTTTGGACTTATTTTTCTGCCCGCCAGATTTCAAAAAAGATTTCAAGGTCGTTTACATCGACTTTGCCGGACTGGTCAAGGTCTGTACCCTGGCAAAAATCGTTGCTTAAGTCGCAGTTGTCATCTAGCCAATGCTCCAGGAAAAATGCAAAGTCATCTATTGTGATGCCGTCCGGGCAGACAAAATCACCTGCTGGGATTTGCCATATAAAACGCGGATAATTAGTCCCCTCACAAATGCTCCAGATATCCTCAGTGCCGTTTTCCGTCTCGCCCACAAAATCCCAACCGGCATCAGTGAATGTACTCATAGTTTGCATTTCGGCTGTTGTTATACCTGTCCCCTCATAACTGGTTATCTGGCCGCTTGTTTCAATGTCCCAGAATGAGTCAATAACAGTTCCGGGTTGTCCTCCGACCAAACCTCCGACTTCGCTATCCCCCATAAGGATACCTACCGAATAGCATTGTTGGATTGTACCTACAGATTCACGGCCGCCGGCATTATAGCCTACTAATCCTCCGATAGTGTTATTACCGGTAACGCTTACACCGGTGTAAGAGTTCATGATCCAGCCGCTGTTCCCTCCCGCTAATCCTCCGAGATGCTCAAAGCCGGAAACAGTGCCGATGGCATAGCAGTTCCTGATCGTGCCGTGGTTGTTGCCTCCCACTAGGCCACCAACAAAATTTTCCCCCGAAATATTACACCCCTCCACATAGCAGTTCGTTATGGTTCCATACAAGAGTTCACCCGTCAGTGAACCAGTAGACAAAGCGTTTTGTTCTGCAGATACGTTAGGATCGATCAGCCCAAGATGCTTAATTTCTGCACTGTACCCACTGACATATCCGAAGAGTGCAACGTAACTTTTGCCTTTAGACGTGCAGCTGAGATATGATATTGTACAGCCGTTGCCGTCGAATACACCAGTGAATGGAATTCCCTGAAAACCAGAATCGACATCGTTTGTATCCGGAGCAATCACAGCTCTTTCAAAGACCTTTCGACCAGGCAGGTTCGGATCCAGGTCGATGTCGCCGGTCAGGATGAAGTGTTTGTCGTAATCCTCTGGATTATCGCTAAGCAGCATCAGGTCTTCTGCCGTAGCAATCTGGTACGGATCGTCAGGCTCTCCCGTGCCGCCGCCGTATTTACTATAGGGCTCATTGCCGGTAACGGTGTCCCATATCCAGGCGCTCATGCCTCCCAGCATGTCATAGACCATGGAAAAACCCTTCGAATCCAGGAAATTGGAAGCTTGATTACTTCGTCCCCCGCTGGCGCACACCACTAAGATCGGGTCATCGGCGGGCAGTTCTTCATACCGCACCTGCAGCACCCCTGAATTCCACGGGTAGTTCAGTGCCCCCGGAATGTGCCCTCTGGAGCCGGAATATTCGGATGGCTCGCGGACATCGACAATCGTCAGGTCATCCGTAGAATCAATGAGCTCTCGCGCCTGTTCCGCTGTAACATCGGTATGGGCAAATACGGGGGGAACGGATACTATTAAAAGCCCGCCGACCAAAAACAGCACGGTTTTAAGATTTGTCTTCATCACTATTACTCCTCAAAAATAACCAATCCATTATACTATCTCGGGGATTAATAATCAATCGGAAATTCATGGCTTAGCTGTTTATGATTCAGCAATTTATGCCGCCTGTGCCACTTGTGCCACAGGTATAGGTACAGTCAAAAAAGCCCCAAATATCCCGGTTATCTTTCATGTTTGGAATTTCGATTTGACATATGATATAGAGAAATATAGAATCCCCGGGCTCGATTTATCGATTATAAAATTTTGAAAAAGACTTTAATATGTGAGGTATATCTTGATGCGTGAAACCGAGCCGATGTCAAGAACCGGCTACAACAGACTGATAAAGGAATTGGAACGGCTTGAGACCGTGGAACTGCCCGAAGTCCGGAAGGCCGTTGCCGAAGCGCGCGAGGAAGGAGATTTGAAGGAAAACGGTGCTTATATTTACGGCCGGCAGCGGCAGGGCCATATTGTCGGGCGAATTGGTGAATTAAAGGGAAAATTGAACCGGGCGGATATTATTGACTGCACGCAGGTCAATTGTGATAAAGCTGTGTTCGGCACGGTTGTATCTTTGCTGGATTTGGATACTCAGGAAAAGCTGACCTATCAGTTGCTGGGTCCTGACGATGCCGATATTGATTTAGGAAGCATTTCAATTTACTCGCCGGTAGGAAGTGCAATTTTAGGTCAGTCGGTAGGAGACAAAATATCGGTAGATCTGCCTCGCGGCGAACGCCGCTTAGAAGTGACCGACATCGCCAGGCCCCAAGTTGATTAAGCCACTCAGTGAGGAGAATGAAAAATAATCAACCTGTGCCTTAGGTATTTATGCCATAGGTATAGTCATTAATCATCCTGTACCACTTGTGCCTTAGGTATAGGTATAACCAATTGTTTCGCCCCACCAAGGGCTGTTGTTAAATCGCGAATCGCAAATTTATGCCACTTGTGCCTTAGGTATAGGTATCGAAAATCGTCAATGACAAAGGCTTTACCTGCTTTTTCAAATAATCAATAGTAAATAATCAATAATCAATGGCAAGGGCTGTCCCAGGTTTTCCTATGGATCTTTAATTCCCCTCTTTATGTCCATTTTTCTACTTCTTTTCCGAAGTGCAGGGAAAATTCACAAATAAGTTAAAAAGCATCTTCACCTGTTCCTCAGGCATCTCAATTTCAGATTCCTTGAGGAAACGGATGAAATGATTGAGGCTGTACTCCGGGTCGATCTCTTTGAAGGCATCTGTAATATCACCCTTTAGGTCCGCATGCACATCCATCATCATGGCCGCAGCTTCACAGCCATAATCAATCTTCTTGAGGTCTATGCGGCGTGCATTCTGGTTTGCATAGGTTTTGAAATGGATTATCCTGTTCTGGATGTCAAAGACGAGGCTCCAGCGCGTGTAGGGTGGAGAAGCGACCTCCTCGAGGATCTCGAAGACATACGCGACAGGAGGTATCTTGCCATTTGGATTGAAGTCCAACAACTTTTCGTCGACACGTGCCATGCGGGATTTTGACCCATTGATGTTTTTGGGATTTCCCTCTTTCAATTCAGAAACGCATTCGGAATATACCCTGTTGGCCAGGGCCTTGATGGGAAGGGTTTTTTGTCTATGAATGACCATCTTTCCATCAAGAAATTCGATGACCGCAGCATCACCGCTGGCGTCACAGACGAGATAATGGTCCACCGTATCCTTGATCCGGACAATTTTATCGGTGGCGATCAATTCATCCACGGTGGCACAGGTGTCAAAGATATACTGCATCCAAAGCGGAGAGGCGAGAGGGGGACGCTCGTCAGGTTCTGGATTCTTTGTCTCCCCCAGGGCCATGGTGCTCATGACCAGTCCCTTCTCATTCATACCCGCCCAGGCGAGTTGGTATCCGGCTGAATTGATGGTCACACTGCCATATTTGGAGATCCATTCAGCGATCTCACCGGTCGTTCCCGCCTCCCATCCCATCTTTTTCACGTTCTTTTTATTGACATACAGCAGTCCCGGCCAGATGTCGTTGTCATAATTCGAACCGAAAAGGAGCGTTTTGTTCGCATTGAGCACAAAGGAGGTGCAGGAGAAGGAAATCTGTGAAGCGAGAAGGACTGCCGCTATAAAAGTGAAGAAATATGTCCATCTTTTCATTATTTGCCTCCCGTTTCCGTTTTTAATAAACCAATAATAAATAGTATTGGAAATATGAATATTTTATTACGTCGTCATTCTTAACTCAATGGAATTATCTTATAAGTTTTATTAGGGACTTTCATACGTTTTCTGTGTACCGTCCCGCTGTCCATAGTTTTTCAAAATAATAAATAGAAAATAGTAAATCGTAAATGGCAAGGGCTGTCCATATTTTGTCCTGGTTTCCCTAAAATAGTAAATAATAAATTTATGCCATAGGTATAGTAAACCCGTACCCGCGAAGGCGGGTATAATAAATGACTCAGTCTGATCCCTTGATTTTGACCTGAAAATAATGCTCGAAAAAGTTGCTTTGCTCACAAAAGTTTGTTAGTATGAGGTAATGTATTTGCAGGAATTCTGCGAAATAAAGGGTAAATGTGAGTTGATGAATAAAAAGAGAGAATTATTATGAACGATCCAATCAAACAAGCCTTGGATAGATTTGAAATCCCTCCTGAACATATAGATTTTCTATTTCTTCTCCCGCCCTTTTATGTGGCCAAGGCAGATGGAAAAATATCAATCAAGGAATCAATGTCGATCGCATATAACTCGATTGTATTAGGATTTGTCTCAACACAAAGTGAAGAAAAAAAGGCCTTTCAGACTTTTCTGAAGAACAAACTTTTCCAGTTTCAGGGTAAAACTAACTTGGAAGATCTTGACATAGTTGCTACCGCTATCAATGCAAGATTAGAGCAGTTCCCGGCAGATAAGGCACAGAAGATTCGTAAACTTATGTACGAAACGTGCATCAAGGTTGCAGAGGCGTCAGGACCTATGTTCCGAGACAAAGTTTCAACTGAAGAACGGCAAATGTTGGATAAGATTTTACAAAATATTTAAGATAGGATACTTGAGTCTCATATTATCGTTAGGCTATCTTGGAATAATGAGAATAATGGGAACGGACATTATAAATATATAATGGGATTACGTGGGAAAAAATAATAAATCGAAAATAGAAAATAGTAAATTACAAAGGTTGTCCCTAGTTTTACCTGACTCCTTATTTCCTCTCAGACAGGTCAAGGCAATCAGAAGAATTAATACTTGACCCCTTATTCTGCTCTCCTGAAATCCCAGATTTTTTTGTGTTCACTGATTAACCGACTTTTTGGACCACTTCGGTTCACCTAGCGTCCCCTGACGAATTAATTTTTTTAGTACGATTCTGGAGACTTTTCCACATTTCTTTGAGTGCCTGCTGTCGCATTCTGGGCATTGTCGCCCACCATTGCTACGAGGACATTTGTGGCAGTACTTTTCACCGCAATCTTGACATTCTAAAACGTTAAAATAGATAGAGAACATGCTGAATTTATATCTACCACAATGTGGGCAATTGATGTAGTAGTATGACATAACACATCCTTTCTGATTCATTGATTTAAATAGCCTACGACTACTTACATATTTACGAGATCTAAAACACCGGTAAACAACGGTTTATTTGAACCTCTGTACGTACTTATGAACGGATTGAACAGTTCTTCTCCAGAAAGATACAAAGGAACGATTAGCTTTTTATTTGTCATCCATAGGTGGTTTATATGTGCTTATGGTTAAATCAAACGGCTCCCTTCCAGGATGGTACAATAAAGCGATCATACTCTTTTCATCGACACCACAATAATTCTGAATGGATTCATACTCTTTTCTTTCTGTCTCTAATAGACCAATACCGCATATCTTCTTAAGGAAGTAGCAATGGCAAGTACCAATATAGAATCCTCGTTTCCTACAAAGAGTTATGCACTCATCTAAATCCTGTTGCGCTCTTTCATAATTCTTCGTAATAATTGATCTATACACTCGAAAATACTTAGAATAAAATACTGGAAGAATTGGAAGTTCATCGGCACTACTACTGCCAGTAAAATATGTATCCCATTTGTTGAATCCGCGCATCAGTTTATCAACAATCCCAAGCATACTGTATCTTTGTTGACTTGTACAATCGGTTCTGGCCGCAAATGCAAGCGCAGAAAAACAAGTACGAATACGAGCTCGCATTTCCCAGTGTAAAACATTGTACAGGAAATCAATACTTTGAAGTGAATCGTCGAATCGGTCAGGACCTTTTGACATTAAACGACCACTCATGAAGCCACTACTCCCATACATCCGCTTGACGTTTCCCTCAATCTCCAGGGCGGTCAAAGATCTGCCAAATTCTGATAGGATGTTTTTGTATTTATGTAAATTGCTCTTTTCCAAAATGTTATGTAATAACGTCCTACCAGAACTGTATTCCGACTCACCCCAAGAATTATCGCCCTTGTTGAAAAGTGCATATGATTTTGCGAAAAGAGAAATGCATAGCTGACGCAAGTCACCAGTCTCTTCTTCAACAATATCCTGTGTCAAGAAGAAAATACTAAAGGCCAGATCGTTTTTGAGACCAAGACGGAGCAAACAGTCGCCCCAAAAAAGTGCAGCCGGATACTTTTGGTCATTAGGTAGTATCGACGATATACGCTTCTCGCAGTTCACCGGACTAAATGGTGGTGATATATTAGCAAGTCGGCAAAGAAAGTCTTCTGCTGTTTCATTATGGTATTCAATACAATTTCTCATTTCACAGAAACGCCTATTCTCTTGTATTGGAACTATATCGATTACACAAATTCTGCTAAATATTCCATTCCTGATCATAGATCGCACAAATGGGAAAATATCCATGTCATTACCACTGTAACCAGCAATTACCAAAGTTGATCCAATCATATTTGACTGCAACATATCGCGAACATTTTGATGAAGTCCCAGGTAGTATTCCCTGCGTGTGAAAACAAGTGAGGACGAATCATCGATTGTTCCGTGGGCTTTAACAATTGGAATGGTTTCATTATGAGTTACTCTATTAGTGGTGATGCAATGATTTGCTATTGCCTCATCGTCAAACGTTTTCTCAATGAGTGTATCAAAGTTGGTAGTCAATATCCCTTTCACACGCCCTTGTTTGCAGAGCTGCGCAATAGCTCGATGGCAGGTATTCGGTCTACATTCAGGTGGATCTAAAACAGAACGCAACTTCGCCACTATGCTTGTCCTCCCGTATGCCGCACATAAACATTCCAGAACAACTTCTGGATAAGCCTCATTTCTTATATGGTCAAGCGCCTCTTTCGCAAGCAAATATCCATCTCCGCCAGTAGCAATTATTTTGTGTTCGAGCGTTCTGTAGAGGCACTGCATTGTATCCTGAGCTATCTCTCCCCACAAAGGTAGGTTCGATGGTGCACTAGTAGAGATCCCTGCCCCAAGCAGAAGCCATATTTTAGGAGAATTACTCACATCAAGCCCTTGACGATCATATTTATCTTTCAGTCTTGAGAGTTACTAATAATTTATTCTTGGCTTTATTAGGTAAGGTCACGAATGGCGATCCCTAATTTCCCATGTTTATGTTATCTCAATTTCATACCCAACGGCTCTAAACATAAAGATAAAGAGTAAAAACTACGCCGTTGCCGCTTCAGAGCTGTCATATCCGCTATGTTTAATTATAGTGCAGTCTTCCTTTCGAGCAAGGAAAAAAGAGGGAAAGAGGATAAAACAAGAATTCTTTTACCACGAAGCTTTAGCCTGCCTCGAGCCTGTCGAATGGTAAGGTACACGAAGGTTTTGTCGTTTATTAATTATGATTTATGAATTATTATTTTTGGTGGAATTTGAGGTTTTTCGTGTTTTCGTATCCCCTAAGGCTATATTTTGACAGCATGGGCAGCGAAGCTGCGCCATCCTACATATCTGTGTTTATCTGCGTTCATCCTAACGATAGATCCTTCGGCGGCGCTCAGGACGACTGTGCGCGCAGGCCCGAACGGCGCGGGCCGCGTGCTCGTCGATAATGGCCGCCGTGTCACGGACATTTTTTTGGAATTTAACGAAAAATGCCCGCTTTTTTCTTTTGCCGTTCGTAGAATACTAAAGTAAATGATTATTGATTAATGATAAATGAAATGAATAAGGAAAAAGAGATAAGGCAAAAGTAAAATGAGAATGAATACCAGTGTTCACCCCGTGAGATAGGTAAAAACGTTATCTCATGGGGTAAATCGACGTAAATCCGTGTCTATGGAAAGGTTACTTGAAAAAACAAAGCCAATTTTTAGTCAGGCCAAATGAATATAAAGTCAATTACAATATGGAGTTATGATAAAATTGTCGGACTGGACACTTGGTGAAAACAAAGCCAAACAAAGCCAATCTTATTTAGCCCCCAGAATTTTGTGGGGGTTAAAAACCTATTTGAAAAAACAAAGCCAATTTGCAGGAGTGGCAAATCAGCGTAAACTCTTATATGAAAGGAATATATGGCAATATAAGGCCCTGGCGGGTACTGAAAAACAAAGCCAATTCGTCAGGAAGGAATCGCCGGATAAGTGTTAATATGGGCAATATACATGCGTCAGCGCAGAGCAGAGGCCGGTCCAAACTATGTTTGAGATCCGGCCTAATCTCGAAAAAAGGTTTTATTAAATTATCCGGCAGTATTTACGCCGGTTATTTTTGCTTATGCGTCCAACAACCTATTTTGCGGCTTCTACAGGACAACATCCTTTTGCCTCTGCCATGTCACAGCAGCCTCCTTCAGCACAGCACGGCTTTGGGCAGTCAAACGGACAGGGATTATCGCATACGCCCTCGGCATTCTCGCTAGCACAGCACGGTTTCGGACAGCCCTCAGCACATGGCGTTTTTGGACAGCCTGTCGATTCGGCCTGCATAGCCGCCATTTGGGGGCATGCGGCCATCTTTCCCGTCGCCGGGCAGCATCCGACTTTCGCTGTATCGGCTGGCTTACTGTTGGCATAGCCGCCAAGAAGGACCGTTCCCGCCAAAAGAGCTGCTACTACACTTACAACTACAATCACGTTCTTTGGGTACTTAAAGCTCATTAAATGTTGCCTCCTAAAATGTTTACGTCAATATTTATATACTAATTTTACACCCTGCAATCGGTATGTATTATACTATTCCTAAAACAGCAGTGTTCACTAAAAAACTCGTAAAACAGGAATATTTATGCCTATTTTCGTCAGTTCAGCATGGATTCTTTAAACTTCCTTAAACCAAAGTATCACTATAAGATAGATGGAATAAGGAGTGCTTAAAATGTATATAGTCCGATTTCAGAGGACAATCATACTTATAATCCCCAGAGCAATAGCGGCCGCGACACCTTCGACGAGAGTTCCGAGCGTCTGTAGTTTATAGCCCTGCTTGACATTCATGCCGGAAAGGCCGGTTACTACCCAAAAGTAGCTGTCATTGGCATGACTGACTACCATCGAGCCGGCTCCGATAGCGACAACTACAAGTGCTTTTGCATTAGGAGATTCGAGCCCAAGCGTCCCAAGCAGCGGCGCTATAATGCCGGCGGTCGTTATAATTGCTACAGTTGATGAGCCTTGTGCCGTTTTTAGGGCTGCCGCAACAATAAAAGGCAACCAGATGCTAAGGCCGGCACTTTGGCCGAGGTAACCTTCAACAACCTCGGATATGCCTGAGTTCTGCAGGACCTTGCCGAAAGCCCCGCCGCAGCCGGTAATGATAATGATTGTTGCTGCAGCAATGACGGCCTTACCGACCCAGCCTGAGGCCGAAAGCATCTCGGTGGTCAGTTTCTTCGGCAGCAGAAAAGCAAAGAAGACGCCTATTAACAGAGCTACGACTGGTTGTCCTATAAAATCGATGATATCTGCTATGTTACCTTCGCCAAAAGGTTGAGCTTTGAGATCTCCAACTGACTTGAGCACAATCAAAATGATGGGTAGCAATATTGGTATCATCGATTTTAATGCTGAAGGTGCTTCGGCAGCGATTTTCTCGACTTCTAATTCTTGCTGGTTCTTATCGGGATCGATATAAACTTTGGCGGCATATTTTACCGAGAACAGCCAGCCGGCTGTTAGGGCAATGATACTTACCAGAGCACCCCACAGTATAACCAAACCAAGATCTGCCCCGACTAACCCAGCCGCTGCCACTGGCCCCGGAGTCGGGGGCACCATCGTGTGCGTAACGTAAAGACCGAGACTGAGTGCTACAGTGCTTGCAGCAAATGATATTTTCGCCTTGCGGGAAAGCGCCCTGCTCAGCGGAGAAAGAATCACAAACGCCGAATCACAGAATACGGGTATGCTCACAATATACCCGATTATCCCCATAGCTAAAGGTACATGTTTTTCACCCACCAGTTTCAACGTCCTCTCAGCCAGATTATACGCTCCACCGGATTTTTCAAGAAATGTACCGATAACCGCCCCTGCCAGTATTACTATACCGATATATCCGGTCGTGCCGCCAAAACCTTCATTAACGGATTTGATAACATCTTCTAATGACATCCTGCCGCAGAATATGCCGTATCCGAATGAAGAGATAAGTAGTGCGAGAAATGGGTGGAGATTAAACCTGGTCGTTGTAACTATGATGAAAACAACAGCCAGCAAAAGTAGGATCAAGAGCCACATCTGTTTTACCCTTTCGACTGCATAACCTCGTATATTTATTGGATACAACTATAGTGGACAGCAAGGTTAATGAGCAATGCATTGTAGATGTCTAACCGGAGCATCACTATGAGTCAACCTATTTTCAACATTCGGGTGCACTTTCAGATTCTTGAAATTGGCTTTGTTTGGCTTTGTTTTCCCGCCGACCAAAACTACAAGATTCTTCGTATTCACTTATTCCATATGCACTTATGCTCATTTACTCTGTTTAAAATTGGCTTTGTTTTTTCAAAACCCCCAGCAGTGCTGGGGGCTAATTAAATTGGGTTTGTTTTCTTCAATTCGTCGAGGCGGTATTTTATCATAATCTCCTTTTTCATAAGAAGTTGCGCCGAGTTTTAATGCTGCAAATTGGCTTTGTTTTTTCAAGTAGGGTATAAACCAAGAAACCAAGAATGAACACGAAGAAATTCTAAATATTCAATAACAATCATAAATCGCAAATCGTAAATCATAAATGGCGTGGTATCCTGTTATCCTTCATCCTGATACCCTGGTTTCCTGATTCCCTTTTGCTTCTGTCTCCTGTATTCTGTGTACTGTATTCTATTCTTTATCCATTCTACGACCGGCAATTGAAAAAAGCGGGCAAATTCCAGCTTAAACTAAAAAAATGTCCGTGATACGGCGACTGCTATTCGTTCTGCGTTCTGCGTGATGCGTATTGCGTACGGGGTAAAGAGTCCCAGATTAGGTAGGGTGGTGGCTTGCCCCACCAAAAGGCGCAGCCGAAGGATCTATCGTGAAATGAACGCAGAAAGGTAGGATGGTGCAGCTTTGCTGCCCATGCGGATTCTTAAAGAAATAAATCGACAATCGGCAATCGAAAATCGTCAATTGAAAGGCTTAGAGCCTGATGAATCGCACCAATTCCACTACGGGCAGTCAGCAGCCGGGGCATTAGCCTGGTTCCAGTTGGCTATCAATATGTCGAGATCATCGGTCGAAACACGGTAGTTTTCTTTGCCCTGAGCTTTGTGATCGAAGTCGGCACAAATCAAAGCAGCACCTTTGACTGTCCGGCCATCAATCTCAGCAAAAGGCTTGTTCCAGGCTGCAATCAGGACATCCAGGTCATCAGTGGATACCCAGTATTGTTGCTTGCTCTGGGGCTTGCCGTCTGAATTGCCATGACACAACGCTCGATGCTCGATTCTTATTGACATCTCGCATCTCGAAATACTAAGCACTAAATTCGAAGCTCTAAACAAAACCTAATCTACAATGACCAAAATCTCAAAACAGCTCAAAGTCGTTTAGTTTTGGACATTTGAATTTTACTAATTCGTGCTTGTTTAGGATTTAGATATTCGGATTTAGGATTTCCGCAGAGCTATTGCTCTGCGGCCTCCCACCAAAGTCTTGTATAGTCCTTGCCTTCATCAATCCACCAGATGTTTTCTGTGCTGTCTTATACCTCATCGATTTTTCATCATTTGATAAGATCCATCTTTGGAATTTCTGTCTGCCAGTATTGCATCATAAGCTCAAGGTCCTGCTCATCTACAAAACCATCTCGTTTTGACGCTGGAGCGATATCGGCCAATGGATCATCAGTTCCCCAAGATTCAATAAGGATCAGTAAGTCTTCGAAATCCACATTCCAATTGTTATTAAGGTCTGCTCGTTTAGCGAGTACCATATCCAAAGCTGCCCGTGCGTCTACCCGACCCCAACCATAAAACATGTCCCAACCTGGATCACCGAGGTCTTTTGCGGATTGTTCCAAGAAATGTTGAACCTCTTTGCTTATCAGATTCGGTTCGACAGAGAGAATCAGAGCTGCTATACCTGCAACAATAGGGCACGCCCCCGAGGTCCCCCCCTGCAGAGTGTAGTCTTGTATGTTTGGATCAAGCCCGTAATCGGCATGATATAAGCTGTAACCTGGATTTCCATTTATGTCTGTAGTCCATAACCAGTCTCTACCGGAAGTCGCAAACCAATCATCATCTGATTTTCCCCCGCTTGGTGCAACAATGTCTAATTCTGGACCACGGTTGCTGTACCACCAGATGTTATCGTTATGATCTGTAGAACCGACTGATACTACTTGAGGATATTTCTCTATATACTGCAATCCACTCCCTTTGTTTCCAGCTGAGCAGAACACAACACACCCTTTCCCCTCACGGCCAATCCCACCAACTTGTGTAATATCCTCTACTGCTGATTGAATAATGGGTGTGGGATTGTTACCCCAATTCCAACTGTTGCTGAGAATGTCGGCTCCCTGAGATGCCGCCCATCGAAATGCGTTGGCTATGCTAGCCTCATCCATCTGTCTATACCCATTGATATCAAAGCGGATGGGCATTAACTTACAATTCCAGGTGACACCTGTGACGCCAAGAATATTATTGCCCTGAGCAGCCACAACTCCAGCACACATTGTACCGTGAGCTTCATACCAATAATCGTGAGATGGATAGGCTTCGCTATCATCATCCCAGAAGTCATAACCGGGTAAAAGATTGGAGATCAAGTCAGGATGGTTTGGATCAATACCAAAGTCACAAATGGCAATTACGACATTCGGATCACCCGTGGTTATTTCCCATGCTTCAGGGGCGCGAATATCCGCTCCGGGCGTTCCCCCAGATTGTCCTGTATTATGCAAGTACCATTGTAAAGGAAAATACTCATCATTAGGGAAAACACCTTGAGAATTGACATCGATTTCAGTTATGTCTAATGGCCGTTCAATAACAGGAGAAACCTCACTGCCAGTTATTTGGGCACAGGGCTTAGGCTTTATTATAGTATTTGGCCAAGCCCACTCAACAAGAGGTAGTTTTTTGAGTTTCTCTACAGTCGCAAAAACAGCCTTAGCATCTGATCCAGGGACTTCCAACAGATACTCTTGGATAGTAAACTCCATCGGTTTTATAGAGGCAATATCCATGGAATCGCACAATGCTTGTATCTGTTCATTTTTCGTACCTGGCAAAAACTTCACGACAACTTCTGGAATCACACAAACAGATTCACTATTGATTGTCAACATAGGAGCAGCATAATCAATGTTGGAATTCTTTCTAAGCTTTGTAATATTATCGTTGTTTGTATTGGCAGATACAGCATTCTCAACGATCCAGATGTTACTATTGTCACGCTTTCGGATTGAGCATGCATATACTGCATCCCTAAACGGGCTTCCAGTTATATCCATGAAGCTCTTGTTCTTGCTGGATAGCTTTATTACATAACCCAGCTCTGGTGCTGATATGAAACTGACCTGTTTACCCTCAGCGCTAAGTGTGTAAGTGTCAGCTATCAAACAGTTTTGAAAAGAAAAGATATACAGGGTAGTGATAGTAATTCCAAGTCTATTTAGTTTCACAAATAATTCTCCCTATAGTAAATTACCATTATTTACTTTACTGATTATCTTCAGACAATTGCCACCAAAGTCGTGGATAATCCTGACCTTCGAGAATCCACCAGATGCCTTCGGTGCCATTTTCTATTTCATCTACGAAGTCCCAGCCGGCTTCAAGGAAGGTGGCAGCAGTTTGCATTTCGGTGGTGGTCTTGCCTGTGCCGCCATCGCTACTGGACTGTCCGGTTGTCAGAAGGTCCCAATAACTCGCAGTAGAACTACCCTCAGGAATACGAAAGCCACCTCCCTTATAGCCCACTAATCCACCGGTATTTTCATTTCCTGACACCTTGCCGACACTATAGCATGAGACGATAATGTTTTCATTCCTACCCACTAATCCACCGACTTCGCTTTCTCCATCAACAAGACTCATGCTGTAACTGTTGATTATTGTGCCTTCATATCTAACAGCAAGTAAACTGTCACTCAGATTTATACCTACGAGTCCACCCACTTTGTTTTTGCCAATTACTTGACCAGCGCTATAGCACTGTGTAACATCTACTGTATTGTAACCTACAAGTCCGCCGATAGTGTCATTCCCTGTAACTATTGAGTTGCTATGGGTTCCCATGATGAAGCCATCACCATAAGCTTCTCCCACGAGGCCACCAACATGACTATCGCCTGTAACTGTCCCAGAGCTATGGCTAAAAAGAATATAGCCGACGCTTTTATGTCCTACGAGACCACCAACATCTGTGCAGCCTTTAACTGTACCTGTGCTATAGCTTGCTGTAATGAAGCCTTCGCTTAATCCTACTAAACCTCCAACATAATGAAGTCCATTAACATCTACTGCTTCTATGCCCAAACCGTAAATCCTCGCTCTATAGTCTAAATATCCGAAAAGTCCCAAGAAATCCTCACCCGAGATCGTCAGATGCGAAATTATATGGTCGTTACCGTCAAAGATTCCGGAGAAAGGAGTACCTTGAAACCAATACTCTATGTCGTTTGTATCCGGCGCAATCAAAGCTCGATGATAAGAGTATCCCAACAGGTCAATGTCCGCCATGAGCTTGAAGCACTTGTCGTAGTCGTTGGGATCGGCACCCAACTTATTCAGATGCTCAGCAGTGTAGATCAGGTATGGATCGTTTGGATCACCTGTACCGCCACCGTACTTCTGCCATGACAGGAGCGGGTAGGTCAGGCCCTCGACGATCTTCCACACATCATCTGTGCCGTTCTCAATTTCGTCGACGAAATCCCAACCGGCTTCGAGGAAGGTGCTGGCTGTTTGCATTTCGGCTGTGTTCTTGCCAACGCAATCAACACTCATCCCGTTGCATGTTGCCTGGGTGGAAGTCTGAGTGTCCCAGAAGGATTGACCCACCCAACCATACCATTCAGAATTACGCCCTACTAGACCACCAATTGTTACGATTCCATCAGTTGGTTCAGTTTCACAAACATGGCCAGTACTGTAGCTTTTATATATTCCACAACCATTGAATCCCACTAAGCCGCCGACATACTGAACTCCTGAAACTGTGCTGGTGCTATAGCAGTTTATTACTCTACTACCACTAGACCCCGGACCCTGACTAGCTTTCCCAACAAGCCCTCCTACATATGTGCTGCCGTTGATCGGTCCCGTGCTATAACACTGACTCACCAGACGACCATTATACCCCACGAGACCACCAACGTTCTCAGTCCCAGTCACTGTAACGCGACTATGGCTTGTCGTGATACTGCAAAACCCGAAATCGTGGTTTTCACCTACGAGACCACCAACAGACGAAAGACCCATTACGATGCCGGTACTACTACATGCAATGATGTCATCACGATTGTCGCCTGCAATGCTTCCAACTTTAGAGCCCACGCCATTGACATCTACATCCACTAAGTTTAGATTTATAATTATCGCATTAGTGCCAGGAAAACCGTTTGCTCCTACTAAACCAAACAAGGCTAGATAGTCATTGCCCCTGATCATCAGGTTAGAAATCGTGTGGCTGTTACCGTCAAAGACACCGGTGAAAGGTGTTCCGTCAAAAATTGCGATTCCCGATTCATAATAATTCCCATCATTCACATCCGGGGCAATCACGGCACTATCAAACACCTTTCCCCCCGGAAGATTGGGATCAAGGTCAATATCGGCTGTGAGGATGAAGTGTTTGTCGTAATCTTCGGGACTCTCTCCGAGTAGCATCAGGTCCTCTGCCGTAGCAATCTGATATGGGTCGTTAGGCTCTCCTGTTCCGCCGGAGTATTTGGCTTCGGTCCATTCTCCGTAGCAAAGCTGCTGCGAAGGATGAACAGGTAAGCTTAAAGAGAAGATTGTGATTAATAAAATGATTGTTCGGGTAATTTGTGAATTTCCGGCCTTCGTCATGGTTTTTACCTCCTCTGATTACCTTTTGGGCAACAGAACAAAGCCTTGCATTTCAAATTTACGACAAAAGAACTGAATATAACCGGCAAGATGTTTCCTCGTTGTTGCTATCACTTAATATACCAGATAATGGTCGGATATGTCAAATGTAAAATAATGCCTCTTAATATTACCATGCATGCGGCATGTAACTTTCGAACCGTCTGATGTATTGCCAATGGGATTAATTAGGGATGCACCTGCTCTGTATAGAACATAATATTTTACGACAGAGAATGGCAAGATTGGGCAGTCAATTCAATTAACAAATGTTGCCTTTACGCGTTTGGAGACCCTGAAGTAAGGAATCCAAATGGCCGCTCCGATCAAACCTCTGACAAGAGCTTTACCGTCCTCAACAGCGAACGACTCGGCCTCGGCCATCAGAGCCAGCACCAGGCACACTGCCGATGCAACAACCTGGACCACTAGAAGAGTAATCATGACGGATGGTGCATTAGCCTTCTTCCCGAAGAAGCAGATTGCGGCATAGATCAGGAGAGCGAGAAGTCCGATCGAAACCAGAATGTTGAAGAAAAATAGCCCTCCATAACCGGCATCCGAAACGTCTTCGAACAACCCTATTGATATTATGAGACTGACCACTGTGATGATTGGTCCCAGAATAAGGCCAATGGCAGGAAGCACTAACCAGCCTCCTATGCCAATGAGCTTTGGATCTACGTTACTAAGTGCCATCTCTGTTTGTTCGAGGATGTCTCTTGAGAGCGCCTCCTGACTACTTGATGCGGTCAGCACATAAGGTATTAGCAAACAGAATGCGGCAAGGCCGACAATATTCAAAGGAAGTGCAAACCACTCATAGAACGTCGATATAGAGTCAATAATGTTCAGCCTTACCAGTAGTTCAGGAGCCCGCCACATTAGCGATGTTGCCAGGCTTATACCCAGATAAGCGATCAGCCAGGGCTTGCCTTTCAATCTTTTTCGAGTGGCTGCCAACACGATAATGATAATTGACGCTAAGGGGAAGGACCATGAAATAACCTGTTGCATTATCTCGATCATAATTGAACTCCTAAACTGATTGCTTCGTCATGCATTAGGGGCTTGTTTTGGCAGCCCAACATAATATTGTACGGTTCTCCTGATAATACCGAACAGTTTACTGCAAAAACAAATGTTGACAACAAAAAACAGGGACATCTAATTTAATTTTCCCTTTCATTGAGGCCCTTTCTTATCTCGCATAGGGTTTTCCGAACAGTTGTGTCACAACTGTTTCGTTCGGCATCCACAAGATTTAACCTATCAAACGTGAGTCTGTTTGTCACGGATTATCCGGGCAATCCAGGATAAGGAAGTTTTTATGACAACAAATTCTGTTACCAGGCATGGGGCATGTAACTTTCGAACCGCCTGATGTATTGCCAATCGCCTTTATACTCGTGACACAGGCCCCAGCGCATCGCTTCGAGCGGACTTTTGTCCGTATCCAATGAGCGGATCAGGCCAACCGCCTGTGGGCCCCATTTAATGTGTGACTTGATTTCGAAGTTGATGCCGTCCTCGGCGAATTGGATGGTGTTTCTTTCGGGACCGTCAGTTGTCAGCATAGCAGCGATGCCGCCATTGTAAAGCCAGACACAAAGTTCATGACCGCTGTTGGTAATGGGATTGTAGGGTGATTTGACATAGGGGCCTTTGGGCTTGTCGGCAATAGCAACGCCCCATTTTATTTCTCGTCCGCCGAAAGTGATGCGCTCGCCCATGCGCTCGCCTTTATAATAGAGATAGAATTTGTTTTTATAAAACATCAGCGTGGGATCGTGCACCTTGTGACTGTCAAAGTCGCCCTGTTTGACAACTTTGAAGCGATTATCCTCGTCGCCCAGCCACTGGCCATTATCGGCCGGTTTGAGAATTGGGGCATCCAATTTTTTCCAGGGCCCATCCGCCGAATCGGCGATGGCCATGCCGACATTGTTTTTGACACGGTTGACATAAGGCGCCTTGACCACCTGATAGACAAGATAATACTTCCCATTGTGGGCCAATATTTCAGGAGTAAATACTGCCCGGTCGTCATAAGAACCTTGCGGCCCTCTTCCTACGGCAAGGCCCTGCTCTTTCCAGTCCCATCCATCTTTCGAGGTTGCGTACCAGACCTCGGTCAAATCCCAGGGGAATACCTTTTTCGAAGGATCGCCTGTACTGAAACCATAAGTTTTGCCTTCGCCCTTGGTGTACCAGACATAATATGTGTCGCCCACGAGGATAACTGCACTTGGGTCTCTGCGAATCACACCTTCTTCATATTGGAAATCGCCTTTGAGATCGTGCTTTCTGAAACCGCAAAACCACTCGGGACCCTGAGCGTAATTTCTTTCAATTGCGCGTTTCGATGCTGTGCTCAACTTACTTCCGATTGGAATAGCATTATTTTCATAAATTTTTTCTTTGGTTTTTTGAACTGAAGAAGGCGATTCGCATCCCGCCATACCGATAATAAGACAAGACAGTAAGCAGGAACTAATGTGTTTCATTTTGTGCAAAACCGTTAATTATAGAACTTTCATTTATCGAATAGATAATCTTATCTCGTAATCCCTGGCCGGCAAACAATTTTTACTGCGATTGTCCCGATACTGCCGAAGATATATTCAAGAAGATGATTTTGACGATGAGAAATAATCCGGTCTCTAACAGTGTTGCGATGATTGTCGTTCTTTTGATGGCTATAGGTACGGTTTTTGTCTTCTCGGCCAGTGCAAATGTCGGGCAGGAAATAGACCTGAGAAGATTCTACGAATACGCCAGCCTGAGACAGATACTGTTTTTTCCGCTGGCCTGCTTGATTATGTACTTTTTCGCCCGCCTGGATTATCACAGATTAAGCCTCGACAAAGGCTGGTTAAAAAATCCGACAGTCTATTTTTTAATCCTCAGCATCGTGCTGCTGGCGCTTGTATTGTCACAGAAATTTTTCCCTGTACTGCCGCGGCTGATTCCACCGATAAACCAGCATTACCGCTGGCTGAAAATACCGCTCGGGCCTGTATCTGTGAGTTTCCAGCCGTCCGAGCTGGCTAAATGGATGGTTATTTTCTTTCTTGCAGCCGTATGCGATAAATATCGGGAGGGTATACGGCTGTACTGGCGAGGATTCGTACCGGTCTGCGTGGTCGTTGGCCTTGTCGTGGCACTCGTAATCGTCGAGGATTTCGGCACGGCGGCGTTTATTGCTCTTTTGTCTTTTTTGATGCTGATAATAGCGGGCGTTAAATTGTGGCATATCCTGACGCCCCTGCCGTTCGGTGCCGCTGCTTTCTTCTTGATGCTGATTAGCTCGCCAGGCCGCATGAAGCGAATTTCTGCTTTCGTGTATCCCGATAAGTGGACGGATACGGCCGGCTATCAGGCAAGCCAGTCGCTGATTGCCCTGGGTTCCGGCGGACTGTGGGGCAAAGGATTAGGCAAGGGAATCTGCAAATACGGGCACCTGCCGGAGGATACTACAGATTTCATTTTTGCTATTATTGGTGAAGAACTCGGTTTCGTCGGAAACGCAGCGATAATTTTACTATTTATGATGTTTGTCGCGCTGGGAATCCTCGTTGTAATTCGCTGCTGTGACCCCTTCGGGCGCCTCCTGGCCGGCGGGATTGTTCTGGCGATTGCCATTCAGGCGGCGCTCAATATCGGGGTCGTAACGGTTGTTCTGCCAACGAAAGGGATTCCTCTGCCGTTCGTCAGTGCCGGCGGAACGAGTATGCTGCTGTCTGCCGCTGCTGTTGGCGTTCTGATAAATATTGCAAAGCAATCTCATGTCCAACGTGACCAGCACGAATATCGGTCAGTGGACTAACACTTAGTCACATTATTCCAGTAAACAATCCAATACCGGAGATAAGTCCGGCAGTAATTCCAGCGATTGCCAAACCAAAATCCAGACGATGGTCACGATAAGATTGAATGGTCTTAATGACCTTCACACCGAGTATAATTGAGAAAACGGCGGGCAGGAAAACGAATACAAATTTGCCGCCGAATCCCATATTGAAAGAAGTAAAGAGAAGGCTGACTATTCCAAGTACAAACGATCCAACGGCCGGTTTGCGTGTACCGCCCGTGGTACCGGCATTGGGCAGTTCTTTGTTGTCGATCATCGTCTTGATCTGTTTGAGGATTTTCTCGGACGGCGATTCCGGACCAAACTTTACCCGGTTCAGCCACCGCTTATATGCGAATACATCCAATATTAGCAGCGGCAGCCCGAGATACAATACAAACCACGGGAAACGATTGCCGCTAAACGATGCTACAAGTGCAGCAAAGAAAATGAGGGTTGCTGCAATTGCTAAGATATTAATTGCGGCTTTTCCCATCTCCTTGTTCCCGGCATCTTGTGTTTTCTCCGCCACTTCGATAAACGCCACATGTACTTCGTGCCGCGTCAGCACAACCAGTGCCCAGATACCAATCGGTAATCCGAGAAGCGATCCCGGGCTTGGTATCAACTGCAGAACGCCGGCAGCAACTGCCAATCCGTACGACTGAAGCCGCACCATTCTCTGTGCCCCAACAAATGTCAACAGACCCATAGCTGCAAAAATAATCCCGATAATTCCTGTTATTACTGCGCCGGGAGATGTTAGACCCGTAGTTACGCTCACTACCGACCAGGCCAGCAGTAGTAGAAGCGCTATGCCGCAGTTAATCAGCCCGGCGATCATCAGACCGATACCCGGCCCTCTGGTATGCTGCATAACAGCTTCAAACCTGGGCTCTGCCGCCGGGATAGATGACACAATGTTTTGGCTGCCGGCGGAGATTGACTCGATGTCAGTCTTTACTTCACTAACATGCTGGTAGCGGCGCTCCGGCTGCTTCTCTAAAGTACGCAGAACGACATTATCGAGCCTTACGTCCACCTGCGCTATTTGAGATGGCGGGTCGAACCGGCCCAGCGGCAGTTCGCCTGTGAGCATTTCATAGAATACTACGCCCAGCGAATAAATATCCGCCCGGTGGTCTACTCCGGATGGGTGCTCGATTTGTTCGGGGGCCATGTAATGCGGCGTGCCCATCTGCTGCCCGACTTTTGTCAGCATGGATGTGGGGCCTGATGCCGGAGTATCCAAAAGCTTGGCAAGGCCGAAATCAGCGATTCGAACCTGCCCTTTTTTGTTCAACAAGATGTTCTCCGGCTTGATGTCGCGATGTACGATTCCCTCTTCGTGAGCGTACTGCAGGGCTTCGCAAATCTGCGGTATAATATTTAATGCATCTGATGCCGAAAGCTCCCCGGCCTGAATTACCCGGCGTAAATCCGTCCCGTCCACGAATTCCATAATGAAATAGTACAGGCCGGCTTCGGTATGGCCGAAGTCGTAGATCATGACGATACGAGGGTGGCTAAGCTTCGCCAGCGACCTTGCCTCACGTGTGAATCGTTCGGCAAAAGCTTCCGTTTGGCCGATATGAGGCGGCAGAATTTTAAGCGCTACCAGCCTGTCAAGCTGCCGTTGGCGGGCTTTGTAAACCACGCCCATGCCGCCCTGCCCCAGTAATTCGAGGATTTCGAGCTGTGGAAACTGCTTTTCTAATTCCCCCGGCTCGGGCGGCACGAATCGTGCCGGGGGTGTAACATTAGTGGGAATATCGCTCTGATTGTCCGGGGTCTCGGCCTGGTTAGTATTGGAGCCGCCTGACTGGCCAAGCTTCATCAGGCATTGCCGACAGAGTCCTTGCGGTGTTTCGGCCGGCCGCTTACCCCCACATTCGCCCCAACATCTTTCTTCAGCCATAACAGCTTCTTCTGGTCTGGTTTGACCTGCTCTACACGGACGGTTTGCAAACCATCTTTCACTAAAAGTTAAAAACCAGCAGAAATATTACACAGTTTTTATCTATTTATCCAGAATATATCGTTTGGAATGAGCTTTCTTTCCTCAATGAGTGGATGCTGTGTAGAGTTGATTTGATATCGGAATTGGAATTATAAAAGAAATTTGCTTTGCCTGAGATTGTTTGAATAAATTTTTTTGACAATTGATTTCTCTGCTGTTACATTCCATATTGTCAGGGACGTTTTAAGAAAAAATCCTGTATCAGTGATCAATAGGAGCACGAATTTTAGTAGGGAGTACTAAGATGAAAGCGAGAGTATGGATTATGCTGTTTTTGGCAGTAGCGGTAATCTCTATGTCAGGTTGCAAAAAAAAGGAGACGCCCGTCAAAGCACCGGAAGCGAAACCGCAAACCACGCCGGAAGTTAAGCCTGAAGCTAAGGAGAAAAAACAAATGAGTGCTAATAAGGAATCTTTTGGAAAAACGCCCGATGGCAAACAGGTTGATTTGTACATTTTGACCAATACCAGCGGCATTACTGCAAAGATAACCAACTTCGGGGGGATTTTAGTCTCGCTTGAGGTTCCGGATCGGAATGGAAATTTAGCTGATATTACACTCGGTTTTGATAAGCTTGACGGATATCTCGGTGAGCACCCCTATTTCGGTGGAATCATCGGTAGATATGCCAATCGTATAGGTAAGGGTGTATTTAAGCTCGACGGTGTTGAGTATAAGTTGGCCCTCAATGATAATGACAAGAATCATTTGCATGGTGGTGACAAGGGTTTTGACAAAAAAGTATGGAGGGTCGAAGACTGCGACGTAAAACCAGATGGGGCGATGGTCAAGTTGAGTTACATCAGCCAGGATGGCGAAGAAGGCTATCCGGGCAATTTGGCTTGCAGCGTTATATATACGTTGACCGAAGACGATAAATTAAAGATCAGCTATGAGGCCGAGACAGACAAGAAAACTGTCATAAATCTGACTAACCACAGCTATTTCAATCTTGCCGGCCAGGGTAACGGTGATATCCTTGGCCATGAGATCACAATTAATGCCGATAAGTACACCGTTGTCGATGAAGGCCTGATACCGACCGGGGAAAACAGGAACGTCACGAATACCCCGATGGATTTCACTAAGCCAATGACTATTGGCTCACGGATCGGACAGGTTGAGGGAGGATATGACCATAATTACGTGCTGAACAGCGGCGGCGGTACAATGGCTCTGGCAGTAACAGTGTCTGAACCGAAAAGCGGACGAGTCATGGAGATTCATACCGACCAGCCCGGTGTACAATTCTATACCGGCAACTTCCTGGATGGTTCTATTACAGGTAAAGCCGGCAAAGTGTATAAGAAGCACTATGGATTCTGCCTGGAGACACAACACTTCCCGGATTCGCCGAATAAACCGGATTTCCCATCCGTTGTTCTCCATCCGGGACAAAAATACACGACGGAAACGGTTCATAAATTTAATACTAAGTAGATTACGAATGTTGTGACATTCAGTTTTAGGTATTTGCCCATTGTTGTTCGGCCTGTACGAGTCGGACTCCCGTGTTGAGCCAGTCTTTTAGTATCGTATTATCATTTATTGATCTTATAGCAATACCACGTGTTGCCTGGCTAACGTCGATTGTTGCGCTGACAAGTTTTTCCTCAAAAAATCCTGCCTCCGCGATTATGTTTCCATCGGGATGGATTATCTTGCTGTTTCCGTGCGATTGACTTGACGCGTTCATATTCTCCGGATCGGCAGGTGCATTGGCCATTACGCAAAAGATACCGTTTTCTGTGGCCCGTGCAATCGGCATTGCTTTGTAAGCAGAGAGTTTATATTCTTTGGTAAGAGGGCTTTCGTTGCTGATGAAATAGCATATCCTGGCTCCTGCGGCAGCAGGTAGCCTTACAAGCTCAGGATACCTGACATCGTGGCAGATGATAAAACAGGATTTAACGCCGGCGAGGGTGTAAATCGGTAATATTTTGCCCGGTACGAGCCCCGGCCATTTCTCAGCTAAGTGAGTTTTGGCGTACCTGCCCCGTACCCTGCCTAATTTGTCAATTGCCAGAAGGCTGTTAAAAAGCTGCCCAGCCTTCCAGTGCGCCGTGCCGAGAACGACTGCTATCTTTAGACTCTTCGAAGCTGCCACAATTTCCTGTTCAGCATTTTCGAAATCTTTAGGATTTGCCTTTTTCCAATAGCTGTCATTTCCCTGATAACCACACAAACATGCCTCGGGAAAGACTACCACGTCAGTACCATCTTCTGAGGCTGTGTTCATCCACTTAATTATTTTTTGAACGCTCTTTTGCAGATCGGAAAATGTAAGTATTTGACATGCAGCTACACGGATAAGGCTGCCTTCGTGTGTAGAATCTTTAGGTTGCGCATCAGCAGAATTTTTCAAACCGACCAATCCTGCACCAGCCCCTGTGGACGCGACAATAAAATCACGGCGGGAAATACCTGTGTCTTCGAATTGCATGAGGTTTCTCCTTGTTGGAACTGTTATCAAGATAAATATACTTTATCTTCCGGCTTGATCTTCGGTATTTGATTCAGCTTCTTTTTAATGTCTTCTTTTTCAAGCGCGAAGCTCGGTGCAATTTCGATAAGGCAATCGGCTGAGCCGTCAGGTTTTCTGGGGATAGTGACACCTGCCGATTCGAGCCAGTCTGCGGCACGGGCGGTTATCATCTGCCATGTGATTTCGGCACTGTCGGGGCCAGTGGCATTTTTAGTAGGGGCAAATTCCTCACTCCGAACAGTTTGTAATATGACAGACTTCGAGGCCAGCGGCAGTGCATCGAAAACAAAGCTCTCCAGTTTTATGCCGTCGGATTCTGTAGGATTTCCTTCATCATCTATGTGCTTGATTTTTTTTACTGCCCTGTGTAGCGGCAAAGAGAAATCACCGGCGTTCAATTTTTCCACGAAGGTGCGGTTGATGATGTGGATGGCAATACTTCCAAGCTCAAAGGCAAGCGAGCCGTCAGGATTTCGTCTCTCAGCCAGCTCATCAGGCAGATCGCTGTATTCGATAACGGTTACCCTGCCGTCTACGAGGCAAAAGTTGCCGACCTTTTCTTTCGGGCCGGATTTTATCAGTGCTTTTGATGACATCTCTGCCTTATCGAGAGCATGAAGACCGATAAAAAGTGGATCAAAAATGTTTATCAGAGGATTATCGACCTGCCAATAACTAAGGTATTCTACGCCGCGTTTTTTCATATCATCCAAAGCGCCGCTTTGGTAAAGGGCCCGGAGGCTTCCGCCGTGGCCGTCGGGTGAACAGGCAATGGTAGATTTATCTGCGAGCAGAATCTTGCCTTCAGGACTGAAATTTGGTAATGTCCCCTGCTGAAAAATAAAGACATTTTTCTCGTCCAGGCCGTAATAGTTATTCGTGCGAAAAATCACTTTGGTCTGGCTGTTATTCAAAGGACTGGTCATAACATACCAGGGACAGTGGGTATGGTATTTCTGCGAAGCCGCAGCGATAGAATCCGCAAAGATTTGAAAAAGCGTTTTATTCCGTACCGGACTTATAGGAAAATCTCCCTTTGGCCCGTCGAATCCGAGACGTGTCCCCTGACCGCCTGCGACGACAAAGGCTGCGACCTTGCCGGCCGCTATCAACTCCCTGCCCAGTTCGATTGCTTCGGTATACTTTTGCTCCTGGTTCGGGCCGACCGGAGTAGGATTATAAGACGTAGCAGGGATAAAACTGCTTTTGATTGCATGGGGAGCATAATTTTTAATAAATTTTTCCACCCAAACGTCTATTTTCGCAAGATCCAGCCGTTCGATTTGCGCAAGCAAATTCTTCCTTTGGCCTTCATCTACTTGGTCCCAAAATGCTAAAATATGGCTCTGATGGTGATTTTTCAGCACTTTTTTTAATTTTTCGTAATCTTTTTGAATGCTCATATCCACGATTCCGTGTTAAAAAACGGGATTATACGCGAATTGTAAAAAAGTTTCAAGAACCTCTAAAAATAAGACGAAATTCATTTGACAGCTCCATCAACTTGTGTTATTATTCTAAATAGATGCAGGTAGGTTTTAGAAGTTATTTATTATTATAAATCTGAAGCTGTCATCATAAATTGTGGTTCCAAATTCATACCAAGAACCCACCTGCCGAGTGAAATTGCTGTTTGCAGTATAGAAAGTTCAGAAGTAACGAAAGAACTAATTGCACGAATTTACTTGGTAAAAAACCGGTTTTACAAACAAATCCGACCGTTATAACAAATACTTTGATAGGTTGAGGAGATTCGTAGGAAGGAAAAATGGGTGTTTGGTGTCTCATTCATATGCGACAGTAGGCATTTATCTAAAATAAAGTAAACCGAAGCGTAGTTCAAAACGGTCGGTTAAGCGAATCTCGAAAAGAAAAAGGAGACAAAAAAATGAAGAAAAAAGGTTTTACATTAGTTGAGCTGCTGGTCGTAATCGCGATCATAGCACTGCTCATGGGCATTTTGATGCCCGCGCTGGCCAGGGTAAGGCAAATCGCCTTTCGAATGGTCTGCGGCACGAACCTCTCCGGTATCGGCAAAGCCATGCTGATCTATGCCAACGATTACGAGGACGAGTTGCCTCGTTCCGGCGGCAGGAACAGTGTGTGGGCTGCGACAATACCTCTGTGGAACGCCCAGAATCGATTCCAAGCCTACAATGTGGCAGCGGACGGCAGTGGCGGAACGGCAAACATCTCGT